>Ga0078972_1000214_pt1 | contig 238347 bp, 225 predicted proteins | sample YelNatPaOPGAMG01_FD_67568 | JGI IMG/M metagenome (GOLD analysis project Ga0078972, IMG submission 67568) | Hot spring thermophilic microbial communities from Obsidian Pool, Yellowstone National Park, USA - OP-RAMG-01 (SPADES assembly) (version 2) | ecosystem: Environmental > Aquatic > Thermal... | reverse complement strand
TCCACCCTAACCACGTGCGAGTTTACGTCGCCGGGCCGCGCGCGGCACTGGCCGATCTGGCGGTCGAGGCCTCGGGCTGGCTCATCATTCTGGCCGTGATGGCGTTAATCGGCGCGCTGCTTTAGTAAGGGGCTCACGATGGCACGCAAGGGCAATCAGGATCGGGGGCTGTTCGAGCGGCCGAAGGATTCAGGCATCTGGTGGGTGCGCTATATGGGGCCGGATCGACGTGAGCACGCTGAGCGCGGAGGAACGAAGAGCGAGGCCCGTGCGCTGTACATGCGGCGCAAGACCGAGATCGCGGCGGGCACATGGACGGCGCCCTACGGGCACGGGGCACACGCCGCAAACGGATCGCGCCGTGCAGCGAGCAGCAAGGGCATAGCCCTGGGTGATTTCGCCGAACGGTGGCTCGATGAACGCAAACCACACCTGACGCCGCAAGTGTATTACAACTACCGGGTGCTGATCCGCCGCCATCTTCTGGCGCATCGGCTCGCACGCCGGGCGCTGGCCGAAATCAACGACGGTGATATAGCGAGCCTCGTGAACGACCTGCGTAATCCGCGAGCGGCGGGCGGGAAACCTCTCTCTCCCAACAGGATCAACGACCTGCTTAAGAGGCTGCGGTCAATCTTTCGCGCGGCGCGGCGGCGCAAACTTATCGCCGACGATCCGATGGAATACGTGGAGAGGTTGCGCGAACCGAAGCCTGATGTTGACCCCTTCGACTTGAACGAGGCGCTCCGTATTATCGAGGCGGCGCGCGGATGGGAGAAATCGTTCCTGGCCGTCCTGCTCTTTACCGGTATGAGACCAGGCGAGGCTCTGGCGCTCACGTGGGACAGTGTCGACTTCGAGCACAACCTGATTCGCGTGCGGCGCACGGTCAATCGGCGGTTCGGCTTCGGCCTGCCAAAAACTCCCGGTTCCGCGCGCGACGTGGAAATGAATGCGACCGTGGTGGCCGCGCTAAAGGAACAGCGGGCACGCTCGCAGCTTAAGGGCGAGTTGGTTTTCCCTTCGGAAGTGGGGACGCCAATCGACCTGCAAAACTTCCGTCGCCGCAACTGGGCGCGCATCCTTCGCCGGGCGAAGGTGCCGGCGCGCGCGCTCTACCAGTGCCGCCACACGTTCGTCCGGCTCGCGCTTGAGCATGGGGACCATCCGCAGCATATCGCGTCGATGCTCGGGCACGTGAGCACTGAGATGGTATTCAAGCGTTACGGGCGCTGGATGCACCGGCCGGAGTCGCCCGCGCTGGCGCGGCTCGATGCCGCCATCCGGGCTAAAGCTGGTCACGGTTCTGGTCACGGTTCGGAGCTGAAATCGGCTCACGGCGAGTGAGAAGCAGTGAGAAGCTATCGCTTCGGAAATCCTTGTCCCCGTGGGAAAAACCACACTTTACGGGGTTTCTTCGCTACGCGGCGGAAGACCTCGTGGGGGTTCAAGTCCCCCCTCTCGCACCAAACCATAGCTTGGCCCGTCGTGAACGCGCTGACCAGGACGCTGCCCGAAGCGCCTTGGTTCGAGATACCCACGCTGCGCCGCGGGCAACGTTTCCGACCTGCCTTTCCTGGGCAAGCGCGCGAGTATCGGCGACAATCCTTAAGCGCTGGGAATCGCGCAGGTCTGGGCACAAGCCCGCCCGGTTCCGAGCGGAGCGGGCGGGCTTTTTGCTGATGGCCGGTTGAATCTCAACGAACTTGAAGCGGCGCCGATGCGGACTCGCGGGTGCGCCAGTTCTGCAGGTATTCCGCGGCTACCACCGGATCGTTGATTACGACCATGTTCTCCGCGTTCCTGTGCTCCGCGCTCCAGGTGAAATTGTAGCTTCCGGTAATCACCGTCCGTCCGTCGATCACGATCACCTTGTTGTGGGCGATTCCCCGCACGCCGTCGTCGACCGCCACCGGGATTCCGGCCGTGACCAGGCGCGAGGCGGCGTAGGCGTCGTTGCGGTCGTGCCTGAGCTGCTTGCGATCGAGAATTATTCGCACGACCACTCCGCGTGCATGCGCCCGAATCAGGGCGTCAACCACTGGCCGCGCCGTCAGCACGTAGGCTTGCACGAGAATTTCGTTACGAGCGCCGGCGAGCTCGCGCAAGATGGTGGCTTGCGGATCGCATCCTCCGGGAATCGGCGGCGAGAAGCATACCACCACTGCCGCGCCAGTCTGCGCGAAGGCGGGAAGTGCGAAAATCGCGCCCGTGAAGAGAAGCGTCAGGACAAGTCCGGGTTTTTTCATCGCACGTCGACCGGGTCACGGCGGATGGCGTCAGGCAAGCGGCCACTCGCGCCGCGGTTACGCGCTCTCGATAAGGCCAAGCCGTCCAAGCGCGGGGACAAGCTCCTCCAGGCTTCCGATGGTTTCGTCGGGCGTAACGCCCTGGTGCGTTTCGCGTTCGAGCGAAGGCCGCACTATCCAAACGGACTTTATCCGGGCCGCTTTGGCGCCCGCGATATCGCGGCTCGCGCTGTCGCCGACCATCGCCGAGCGCTCGGCCGAGCCGCCAAGCCGCTCGATCGCAGAGTGAAAGATTCGCGGGTCGGGTTTGCCGAAACCGAACTCGCCGGAGATCAAAACCGCGTCAAAGAAATGCGCGAGACCCGATTCGTCGAGCTTGCGGCGCTGCACATCCGGCGCACCGTTGGTCACGAGCGCCATCCGGCACGACCGGCGAAGCACGCTCAGCACCGAGACGGTTTCGGGAAAGGGTTCGTGGAAGCGCGCGCGCTGCTCGATGAAGATTTCGCTTATTTCGGCCGCCGCGCCCTCGTCCGTCACGCCGACCTCGGCGAGAGCGGTCGCCCACGCTTCGCGCCGGTAGCGTGGAACCCATCCGCGAAGCGCCCTGAGATTCGGATCGTCGCCCGTGAAATCGCCCCATAGCCCCTCCCACGACGCGATTCCGATTGACCTGGCGTAGCCGTACATCGGCGAACCGTGCCACAGGCGCGACGAATGCCTGCGTATCGACGTGTACAGCGCTTCGGGGTGGACGCCGTATCGCGATTGTGCAATTTCGCTGGTGGCGCGAAAGGCGCGCTCGATCGAAGCGTCTTCGGCGACCAGCGTATCGTCAAGATCCAATAGTAGAAAAGTGGTATCCACCCGCGCATTCCCACGCGTATGAGCCCGCGCGAGCGCGCGGAACGTTCGCGGCTGCGGCCAGCGCGTGCCTTCCTAGAGCAAATCAGAGAGATGCGGCGCTGGCAATCTCCGGTTCACTTCGATGAAGCCGGGCTTGCACCGCCCGCCTGACACGATTCGACGGTCGGGACGCTCACGCCAAGCGCGGAGGCGATGTCCGCGTCGGAGCGGCCCGCCTCGCGCTGTAGCCTCACAACGTTGCAATCAACGTGGGAGCCCTCCAGCGAACTGCAACCCGAAACCGACGCGGCCAGCAATCCCAGGCCGCCGAAGACGACAGCCCATGACAATCGATCCCTGCCGACCATCGCGCTTTCCCCCTGCCTGATTTGGTTCGGAACGGACGGATGCCCCAACGCGCACGTTAGTAGAGGTCGCGCATCCCTTACAAGCGGAGAAATCGCGGCAGTCGGCACCGGGCGACCGCATATCTTGCATAGGCCGGCGGCCACTCAATAAGATTCGCCCGAGGGCGGATCGCGCCCTCTTCTCACTGTAAGATACTGCAAGATTGCTTATCCGGCGGGCGCACCTTGGAACTGGCGAAAACCTTCGACTCGAAATCGGCTGAGGAAAAATGGTTCCGGCAATGGATTGACCTTGGCTACTTCAAGGCCGACCCGTCGCGTGGCGGCAAAGTCTTCTCCATCGTGATTCCGCCGCCCAACGTGACCGGGCAACTTCATCTGGGCCACGCGCTCAACGTAACGCTGCAGGACATTATCGTTCGCACCCGCAGGATGCAGGGTTACAACACGCTCTGGGTGCCGGGCACCGATCACGCCGGTATTGCGACCCAGAACGCGGTCGAAAAGGACCTGGCTCGCGAGGGCAAAACCCGCCACCAGCTCGGCCGCGAAAAATTTGTCGAGCGGGTCTGGCAATGGAAGGAAACCTACGGCGGACGGATTCTCCACCAGCTGCGGCGGCTCGGCGCGTCGTGCGACTGGAGCCGCGAGCGCTTCACGTTGGATCCGGGACTCTCGCGCGCGGTCACCGAGGTCTTCACCCGCCTGTATCACGAGAAGCTGATTTACAAGGATCGCAGGCTCATCAACTGGTGCCCGCGATGCGAGACGGCGCTGTCCGACCTCGAAGTCGAGCATAAAGAGACGCGCGGCAACCTGTACTACATCCGCTATCCGTTCGCCGACGGCTCGGACGCGATAACCGTGGCAACCACGCGGCCCGAGACGATGCTCGGCGACACGGCGGTCGCCGTCAATCCCGCGGATCCGCGTTTCTCCTCGATAGTCGGGCGCAGGCTCAGGCTGCCGCTTCTCGGACGCGAGATCCCGGTTATCGCGGACGCGGCCGTGGATCGCGAGTTCGGAACCGGCGCGGTCAAGATAACTCCCGCGCATGACTTCAACGACTTCGAAATAGGGCGCCGCCACGGACTCGAGCAGATCTCCGTGATGGATACGCGCGGCGTGATGAACGAAGCGGCCGGTCCGTACCGGGGGATGGACCGCGACGCGTGCCGCAGGAAAGTCGTCGCCGATCTGGAGGCCCAGGGCCTGCTCGAGAAGATCGAGCCGCATATGCACGCGGTTGGAACGTGCTCGCGATGCGATACGGTTGTCGAGCCGATGCTTTCCGAGCAGTGGTTCGTGCGTGTCAAGCCGCTGGCGGAGAAGGCGATCGCTGCGGTGCGAGAGGGGCGCACGCGTTTCATCCCGGAATTCTGGGAGAACACGTATTTCAACTGGATGGAGAATATCCACGACTGGTGCATCTCGCGCCAGCTATGGTGGGGCCATCGGATTCCGGCCTATCGATGCGCCCGCTGCAAGCATCTCATGGTCGCACCGACGCGCCCCGAACGATGCGAGCAGTGCTCGGGCCCGGACCTGATCCAGGATGACGACGTGCTCGACACCTGGTTCAGTTCGGCTCTATGGCCATTCTCGACGCTCGGATGGCCCGACCAGACGCCGGAGCTTGCACGCTACTATCCGACCAGCCTGCTCATCACGGGATTCGACATCATCTTCTTCTGGGTCGCGCGGATGATGATGATGGGACTCTGGTTCACGGGCGAGGTGCCGTTCCGCGACGTCTATATCACCCCTCTTGTGCGCGACAAGTACGGCAAGAAGATGACCAAGTCGCGCGGCAACGTGGTCGATCCGCTTGACCTGATGGATCGTTACGGAACCGACGCGCTCAGGCTTACGCTCGCGCACCTAAGCGTCCAGGGCCGCGACGTGGTTCTCTCCGACGATCGGCTCGCGGCGTCGCGGGCCTTCGCTAACAAGGTCTGGAACGCGGCGCGTTTCGTCCTGATGAATCTCGAAGGCGCACGGGCTCCGATCGAACGGGTCGAAACCCCGGCGCTCAGCCTTGCGGATCGCTGGATCCTGAGCCGTCTTGACAACGCGACGCGCGAAATCACCCGGGCTATCGACGAGTACGAGTTCAACGTCGCCTCGATGGCCGTGTACCAGTTCGCGTGGCACGAGTTCTGTGACTGGTATATCGAGCTTTCGAAGGACGAACTTAGGGGAGGCGGGCGGTCGCAGGCGGCCGCGCGCTGGGTCCTCGTCCGATGTCTCGACAGGATGCTGCGCCTGCTGCATCCGTTCATGCCGTTCGTTACCGAGGAGATCTGGCAGACGCTTCGTCCGTATATCGACGAGCCCGGGCTTGCCGGCCATCTGGTGGTCGCGAGATTCCCCGAGCCATCGGCGGACGCCCCGCTCGGGGAGGAGGAGAGCCTCGCGATGGAGCGATGTATCGAGGCAACCGTGGCGATAAATCGGCTGCGCGCCCTGCTCGGGTTTCATCCGGGCCAGCGCGCCAGGGGCTACGTCGGTTTTCTGCCCGAAGCCGGCGCCGAAGCGAGTTTCGCCCGATGGCGGCCGTACGCGATGGCGCTCGGCAAGCTTGAAAGTTTCGAGCGCGTTGAACTGAGCGGAGTTCCCCCCGCACGTTCGGCATCGGACGTGCTCAAATGGGGCCAGGTGTGGGTCGAGGCGCCCGAGGGATTCGATTTCGAAAAGGCGCGCCAGGAGCTCACGAAACGGCGCGCCGAGGTCCAGAAGCATATCGAACAGCACGAGGCGCGCTGGAACAATCCCGAGTTTCGGGCGAAGGTCCCCCAGGAAAAGCAGGACGAAATGCACGAGCGATTCCTGGGACTGGCCGCACAGCGCGAGATGCTCGACGCCCAGCTCCAGCAACTCGAGCGCTCGGACGCCTGACATGGAACTCCTGCCGGCCTTCGACCTACAGGATCTGCTCAAACGCGCCCTGCAAGAGGACCTCGGCCAGGGCGATATCACGACTGCCGCAACCGTTGCGCCTGGACAGGCCGGTCGCGCACGGATAACCGTAAAGGACGAGCGAATCGTGTTTTGCGGCGGCCCGATAATCGAGCCCGTCTTCGCGATGGCGGGCGCGGAGCCGAAAATCACCGCGCTTGCCGCCGAAGGACAGGAGCTTTGCCGCGGGGCCGCAGCGGTCGAAGTTGAGGGCGGGCTCGCCGGACTGCTTATCGGCGAGCGCACGGCGCTCAACTTTCTGCAGCTAATGTCGGGAATTGCGACCACGACGCGCCAGTTCGTAAATGCGGTCGCGGGCACCCGCGCGCGCATCGTCGATACCCGCAAGACCCATCCGGGGCTGCGCGCGATCGAGAAATACGCGGTGCGCACCGGCGGCGGCTTCAACCATCGCTTCGGCCTCGACAGCGGCGTGCTGATAAAGGAAAACCATATCGCCGCAGCCGGCTCGGTCACCTCCGCGCTCGAAAAGGCCCGCTGCCTCGCACCGCACACGCTGCGAATCGAGATCGAGTGCGAAACGCTCGACCAGGTCGAAGAGGCGCTAAAGGCGGGGGCGGAGGCGATCCTGCTCGACAACATGAGCCTCGACGATATCCGCCGCGCGCGGGAGCTCGCGGGCGAGCGCGTGATTCTCGAAGTCTCGGGCGGCGTCACGCTCGCAACTGTGCGCGCGATCGCCGAGACCGGCGTCGATCTGATCTCGGTCGGCGCGTTGACCCATTCCGCCAAAGCGGTCGATCTCAGCATGAGGATCGAACCCGCCTGACCATCGCCGCCGAAGGCGGCCAATGACCCGAAGGTACCCGCGATGGCTCTTAATCCGTACACATCAATAGAGCACGGACAGCCGGGACGGGTAGGCTGCCTCATCCATTATTTCGAAGAGACGCCCTCGACCCAGGAAGTGGCGCGTGCGCTCGCCGCTGACGGCGCCCCGCAGGGAACCGTGGTTATCGCCGAGCGCCAGAGCGCGGGGCGGGGCAGGATGGGCCGCGGATGGCATTCGCCGCCCGGCGTGAATCTCTACATGACGGTGATCCTGCGGCCGCGTATCGCCCTGGCCGAGGTCGCCCGGCTCAGCCTCGTCGCGGGCGTCGCGGTGGCCGAGGCGGTTGAGAGCGTTGCGCCCGGGCTGGTGCAGCTCAAGTGGCCTAACGACGTGTGGCTTCGTGGACGCAAGGCGGGCGGCATCATCGCCGAGGCGGTGAGCGACCAGCACTTGCATCTTGACTGTGTCCTGCTCGGTATTGGGCTCAATTTGAATCTTTCGGCCGAGCAGATCCCGCCCGAGCTTCGCGGACGCGCGACCTCGGTGTTTATCGCCACGGGGCGGCAGTGCGACCGGGTGGCGGTTGCGAATTCGCTTTTTTTGAGACTGCAGTCTCGCTATATGGAGACCGAAACGCACGGCTTCGGAGCCGTGCGCGAAGCGTGGGAACGTTATTCAGCGCTCACGGGAAAACGGGTCACGGCGGTTGACGCGGGGACGCGGCTTACCGGCACGGTTGCGGGAATCGACTCGGATGGGGCGCTGCTGCTCGACACTGCGGACGGGCAGCGCCGGATCGTGGCCGCTGACGTGACGCTTGAAGGCGCGTACGACTGAGCTTGAAGCGTAACGGCTCGCCGTCTGCTGCCATTCGGTGCGATTGGGGACAGGCGCATCGTGCGGTTCGAGGACGGGGCTGATGACGAAATCAACTCGCAGAGGTAGTTCCTATGGCTGTGGAGGAAATCGGGCGTCTCAGGAGCATCGCGATCGTCGGACAGGGCGGAAGCGGAAAGACCCAGCTGGCCGAGGCGATGCTCTTCACGGCGGGAGCGATAACGCGCCTTGGACGTCCTGACGACGGCACCGCCGTCATGGATTTCGAACCCGAGGAAAACCATCGCCTCACCTCGATCAGCTCCGCGTTCCATCATTTCAACTGGAAAAAGACCGAAGTCATCCTCGCGGACACGCCCGGATACAGTTCCTTCCTGGTCGACGCGTTCAACACGCTTCGCGCGGTTGACGCGGTCGTGTTCGTGGTCTCCCCGGGGGGAGATCTCAAGGTCGAATCGGAAAAGATATTTCAGCGCGTGCAGGCGCTTGGACTGCCGCGCCTCGCGTTCGTCTCGCGACTGGACCGGGAACGGACGAGCTTTGATTCAGCGCTCAATGATCTTGCCAAAGTGCTCGAGGCGAAACCGGTTGCGTTGACCCTCCCGATCGGCGAGGAAGCCGGACTTTCAGGGGTAATCGACGTGCTCGCAATGAAGGCGCTCACTTACAGCGACGCGAGTGGCAAGGCCGTCGAAGCCGAGCTTACGGGCGACCTCAAGTCTCGCGCGGAAAAAGCGCGAACCGCGCTCTGCGAAGTGGTCGCCGAGACCGACGATGGACTGCTCGAAAAATACCTCGACGAGGGAACCCTGAAGGACGAGGACTTGCGCACGGCGCTGCACGCCGCGGTGATGGCGGGCAAGCTGACTCCGGTCTTGTGCGGCTCAGGCGTGAAAAATATCGGCGTCGGACCGCTCCTCGATGCGGTCGTCACGATGCTGCCCGCGCCTAACGAGCGGCCTGCGCGTACCGGAACCCATCCCGTGACCGGAAAGCCCGAGGAGCGCCGCCCCGATCCCGACGCGCCGTTCAGCGCGCTCGTCTTCAAGACGCTTATTGATCCGTTCGCTGGCAAGCTCTCCATCTTCCGCGTGGTCTCGGGGCGCGCGGCGAGCGACGCGGTCGTGTACAACGCAACCCGCGAGTCGAAGGAGCGCTTCGGACAGCTGCTCCGCCTCGAGGGCAAGAAGCAGTCACCGCTTTCGGTGGCGCTGCCGGGCGAAATAGTCGCGGTCGCGAAGCTCAAGGACACCGGCACCGGCGACACGCTGTGCGACGAGAAGGCACCGGTGATGTTCGAGCCGCTCGAACGTCCAACTCCGGTCATCTCGTTCGCGATCCGGCCGCGCACCAAGGGCGACGAAGAGAAGGCCTCAGCGGCGCTGCAGAAGCTCGTCGAGGAAGACACCGCGCTCGAGATGCATCGCGATCCCCAGACCAGCGAGATAATCCTCTCGGGTACCGGTCAGCTTCACATCGAGGTTACGGTCGAGAAGCTCAAGCGCAAGTTCAACGTTGACGTTGAGCTTCACGCGCCCAAGGTCCCCTACAAGGAGACCATCAAGGGACGCGCCGAAGCGCAGGGCAAGTACAAGCGCCAGTCGGGCGGACGCGGCCAGTACGGCGACTGCTGGCTTCGGGTCGAACCGCTTCCACGCGGCAAGGGTTTCGAGTTCGTGGACGCCATCGTGGGCGGCGTGATTCCGCGCCAGTTCATCCCGTCGGTCGAAAAGGGCGTCCGCAACACGCTCGCCGAGGGATTTCTCGCGGGCTACCCGATCGTCGACATCAAGGTAACCGTTTTCGACGGCAGCTATCACGAGGTCGATTCCTCCGATATGGCTTTCCAGATAGCGGCCTCGATGGCTCTGAAGGCGGCGCTCGAGAAGGCGAAGCCGATAATCCTGGAACCGGTCATGGCGGTCGAAGTGTCGTGCCCGGCCGAGAATATGGGCGACGTTATCGGCGATCTCAACTCACGCCGCGGCAAGGTGCAGGGCATGGAGGTCCGCGGTCATAGCGAGGTGATAAAGGCGCTGGTCCCGATGGCGGAAATCCTGAAATACGCGCCCGACCTGCGCTCGCTGACTTCGGGACGCGGCTCCTTCGAGGCGCAGTTCTCACATTACGAGGAAGCGCCCGGACCGGTCGCCGAGAAGGTGATCAAGGAGGCGCTCGCCGCGCGCGAGGCGGCCAAAGCGGCCCACGCCTGACGAAATTCCAGAGGCTGTAGCGGGCTTTTCCCTCGCCGCGCCTGCGCCATCGCGGTCGCGAGGCCGCACTGGACGGGCCGCCAGGCGCGGGTGGTATGGCGAAGCGGCCGAGTCCGCTAGAATTTGAGTGGGATTCGGATGGCGCCGATAGGAAAAGCGCTAATCATCTTCGGCCTTGCGATAGCCGTACTCGGAGCGATCGTCTGGATAAGTTCGTCGATTCCATTCCTCGGGCGGCTTCCAGGGGATATCTATATCCGGCGGGGGAATTTCACCTTCTACTTCCCGCTGGCGACCTGCATCATACTGAGCATTATAATCAGCATATTGTTTGCGCTGATGAGACGCTGACCCGTGGCCGAAGAATCCAGGGACAATGCGCTGCGCCGCGCCGAGCTTAAGCGCCGCCGGCGCGAGCTTATCGCGGTCGGCGTAGCCGGGGTTACACTGGTTGCGTTCGTGCTGGCGCAGACCGAGTTGCCGCCGCTAAGCAAACATACCTCGCTCGTCTCTAACCTGGTCGTAATTACCCTGTTTAACCTGAGCTTTCTGCTTCTCGGGCTCTTGCTGTACCTGGTCGGACGCAACCTCGCCAAGGCGATCTTCGAGCGGCGCCGGGGATTGATCGGGTCAAAGTTCCAGGTTCGCCTGGTGCTCGGGTTTGTCGCGGTGGCGCTGGTTCCGAGCGCCTTCCTGCTCTACGTATCGGGCGCGTTCCTGCACGCGGACGTGGATAGCTGGTTCAATCCCGAGTACGAGCAGGTGCTGAACGACTCGCTCGAGATCGCGAAAATCTACTATCTGAACTCGGCAAACAACGCGACGCATTTTGCCCGCGCGCTCGCCGAGCAGGTCGGCGAACACGGCCTTCTCGCGCCGGAGCGGCGCGCCGACTTGAAGAAATTCATCGAGGAGCGTCAGCAGGAGTATAACCTTGGAACGATCGAGGTTTTCTCCGCCGACCGCAAGCTCATCCTGCTCACGCTGAGCCCGCGCACCCCGACCGGTATTGGCGTGTCTCCCGATTCGCCGATCATCAGCGCAACCCTCAAAGGGCAGGCTGTGGCACGCACCGACCGGTTCGGCAAATCAGACGTAATCCGCGGCAGCGCGCCCATCTATGCAAGCCCCGACTCTGACAAGGTGCTGGGCGCAATAGTCGTGGATTACTATCTGCCGCAGAGCCTCGCGTCGCGCGCCGCCGACATCTCGCGGATCTCGGAAGATTATTTCCAACTGCGGATTCTCAAGCAGCCCATCCTGAACAGCTACATACTTGCCCTGGTCCTCATCGGGCTGGTCGTCGTGCTGCTTGCAAGCTGGTTCGGGATGTATCTCTCGCGCGGAATCACCGGGCCCATCAAGCGGCTGTTGCAGGGCACGCATGCGATCGCGGCGGGCGATCTGAGCTGGACGATCCCGCCGGTCGGCGACGATGAGATCGGCCACCTGGTCAACTCCTTCAACCAGATGACGGCGGACTTGAGGGCGTCGCACGCAGAACTGGAGCGGCGACGCCGTTATACGGAGACGCTGCTGAAAAACGTCTCGGCGGGCGTTGTCGGCCTCGATCAGCAGGGGCACGTCACCACTATGAACTCGTTCGCCGAGCGGCTGCTCGGAGTCGCGGCGCACGAGGCCGCGGGCCGCCATTATCGCGACGTGCTGAAGCCCGCGCTGGTCACGGTGCTGGACGACATGCTTGCGCCGGTTCCAACGCCGCACGAAGTCCGCTCGTCGGTAAAGCTCGAGACCGGGGGAGCCGAGACGGAACTGATGATCACCGCGAGCCCCATAGGCGACGAGGCCGATCCGTTTCTCGGCTCGGTGCTGTTCTTTGAGGATGTGAGCCAGATCGCGAAAGTCGAGCGGATGGAGGCGTGGCGCGAAGTGGCCCGCCGAATCGCGCACGAGATCAAGAATCCGCTTACGCCGATTCAGCTCTCGGCCGAGCGGCTTCGCCGGCAACTGGGGCCGAAGCTAGGCAACGACGGCGGACTGCTCGAAGAGTGCACCCGCACGATTATTGGCGAGGTGCAGGACCTTAAGCATCTCGTCAACGAGTTTTCGGCCTTTGCCCGGATGCCTCATTTGAGCCCGGTGCCGGGCGATCTTAATCTGCTGGTTTCGGAAACCGTTGGGAGTTTCCAGGGCGCGCATCCCGAAGTTGAATTCGTCCTCACCCGCGACCCTGACATCCCGCAGATCCGGATCGACCGGGAGGCGATGAAACGGGTGATCGTGAACCTGCTCGACAACGCGGTCACTGCGGCAAGCGGCGCGACCCGCCATAACGGCGACCGTCCGCGGGTCGAAGTCTGCACCTGGCTGGACAGGGAAAGCGGCGTGGTCACGCTGGAGGTTCGCGACAACGGGCCGGGAATCGACCCGCGGCTCAGAACCCGAATTTTCGAGCCGTATTTTTCCAGCAAAAAGGGCGGAACCGGTCTCGGTCTCGCCATCGTTTCCGCCATCGTAACCGACCATCGCGGCTTCGTCCGGGTTGCGGACAACCCGCCGCGCGGAAGTAGATTCATCCTGGAATTTCCGGTAAAAGACCCTCAATTCTCCCAGGCCGCTGGCTGAATGGACGCGGTCTTTCATCGGGACATCCCCCAAGCGAGAGAGCCGAAAAAGGTGAACGATACTGTTTTGGTAGTGGATGACGAGGAGCGGATCCGGTCCTCTCTGCGCGGAATACTGACCGACGAAGGGTTTCGCGTCGTCGATACCGGCAACGCCTCGGGCGTGATGGAGTTGCTCGAACGCGAGACCCCGTCGCTGGTCCTGCTCGACGTCTGGATGCCCGAGGTCGACGGGATCGAACTGCTGCGTCGAATCAAGGCGCAGCGGCCCGCGCTCCCCGTGATAATGATCTCTGGCCACGCCAACATCCAGAGCGCGGTCGCGGCGACCAAGCTGGGTGCGGCGGATTTTATCCAGAAGCCGTTCTCGATGAGCGGGCTGCTCGCCTCGATATCGCGCGTGCTTGACGGCGGAGGCGCGGGAGCGGCGCGGGCCGACGCTGCAGGGCCGGCGGGAGAAACCCGGACGCCCAGACGCAGGGGCCACGTCCGCACTGGCGGTGAATTTCCGCAGCGAACCATCGCGCGGCCGATAGTGATGGGCGGCCAGGGGTTGCATACCGGACTCAAGACCGGCGTGATCCTCCATCCGGCGCCCCCCGGAACGGGAATCGTTTTCGCCTCGCTCGCCGACGAATCGCATATCCCGGTTGCACTCGAAAACGTAACCGAGACCGGGTACAACACTACGCTTTCAAAAGGCGGCCGTTCGGTCCGGACCGTGGAGCACCTGATGTCCGCGCTCCACGCCTTTTCAATAAACAATCTGCTCATCAAGACCGACGATGAAATTCCCGCGCTCGACGGCTCGGCGCTGGAGTTCTGCCGCCAACTGGAGGCCGCGGGGGTCAAAGACCAGGACGCCAACGTCGAACCGATCCGGGTGCGTGAGACGATCGTGATCGGCAAGGAACGCGACGGCGGCGAATTTATCCGGATCGAGCCGGCCGAACGCCTGATAATTGACTATACGCTGGACTATCCACAACCTATCGGAGTGCAGCGCGTTCATTTCGAGTTGGTTTCGACGGCCGACTACGTTCGCGAGATTGCACCCGCGCGCACCTTCGGCTTTGTGCGTGAGTTCACCAAGCTCTCCGAGATGGGACTGGCCAGCGGCGGGCGGCTCGACAACGTAATCCTGGTGGACGACGAGAAAGTCGTTAACACGAAACTTCGTTTCGCCGATGAATTCGCGCGCCACAAGATCCTCGACCTGATAGGCGACCTGTACCTGCTCGGCCGGTCAGTTCATGGGCATATAACCGCCTCGAAGACCGGCCATTCGGACAACCTCGCCCTGGTGAAAGCGATCGAGAAGTCGCTCAGGCTCTAGGGCGAGCGTTCGTCGCAAGGTCTGCCGGCGATGGAACTCAGGGGGAAAGTTGCGCTTGTAACCGGGGCTGGCCGCAGGGTCGGCAGGACGATCGCTCTGGCACTGGCTGGCCGCGGCGCTTCCGTGGCCGTGCATTATCGAAGCTCCAGGGCCGAAGCCGAGGCGGTCGTTGGCGAAATCACCTCAACCGGGGCCAGGGCGCACGCCTTTCGGGCCGACCTCGAGAAGGTCCCGGAAATCGAAACGATGGTGGCTGGCGTGCTCGGAGCGTTCGGGCGTCTCGATATCGTGGTGAATTCCGCGTCCATCTTTTTCCGGCGAAAATTTGAAGAAATTACCGAAGAGGACTGGGATCGAAACCTCGACACCAATCTGAAGGCGCCGTTTTTCCTGGCGAAGTTCGCGGCTCCCGCGATGCGCCGTCAGGGAGCGGGCAAAATAGTCAATATCGGCGATTGGGCCGGCGTGCGCCCATATCGTAACTATCTGCCGTACACGGTCTCAAAGACCGGCCTCATCGGCCTGACCCGCGTGCTCGCCAAGGAACTGGCCCCCGAGGTGCAGGTCAATTGCGTCGCGCTCGGGCCTGTGCTGGCGCCCGAAGATTACGACCCCGCGGAAATCGGAAAACTCGTCGAAGGCACCCTGGTCAAGCGGATGGGCTCACCGGAGGACGTCGCGCGCGCGGTGCTTTTCTTTTGCGAGGGGACCGACTTTGCGACCGGTGCAACCCTGATGCTCGACGGCGGACGCCTGCTCGCCTGAGCCTTTGCCTATCTCCAGAGTGGAAGTGAAGCAGTATCGAATCTCACCCGTGCGTTCGCGGATCGCGGTGCTAGCGAGCGGTGGTCTGGACAGTTCGGTGATGCTGGCCGAGTTCGCCCGCCGCCATCGCCAGGTCTTCCCGGTTTACGTGATGGCCGGGCTCAAATGGGAGCCCGAGGAGATGAAAGTCCTTGGGCGATTCCTGAAGGCGCTCAAGCTTCCAAATATCGAGGAACTTGCGATCCTGTCGCTGCCGGTAACGGACGTCGTGCCCGAACATTGGAGCGTTACCGGCGTCAACGTTCCCGGCTATCACGCCGCGGTATCATCGAATTACATCCCGGGGCGAAACCTGAGCCTGTTGACCAAGGCGGCGGTGTTTTGCGCGGCGAACCGGATCGGCGAGATCGCGCTCGCGCCGCTCGACAGCAATCCGTTTCCCGACGCGCGCCCGGAATTCTTCCGCTCCTTCGAGCAGACCGTGGAACTCGGACTGGCGCTCAAGCTTCGCGTCGTCGCGCCGTACCTCGGGTTCAGCAAGGCGCAGGTGATATTGCGGGGCAGGGGACTTCCGCTTGAGCTGACGCTTTCCTGCGCGCGGCCTGGGCGCGGAATTCATTGCGGCACTTGCACGAAATGCGCAGAACGGATCGAGGGCTTTCGCAAGGCCGGAGTGCCCGACCCGACCCGTTACGCGCGCCGTCCGCCTGCCGCCCAGGGCGGCCGCGTCCCGGCTATGTGATTTGTCGCGAGCCTCCGGCTAGGCAGGTGCGTTCGGTAATCGCTGAAACCTTATGTGGGCCTTGCGGGCGAGGTTTTTGACCAGATTCCTTACAACGCGCTCCTGGTTGTACTGAAGCAGCGCCAGCGCGATCTGCGATTTGACCGCGTTGAACGGCGCGTAGGTCTGGCCGCGGCGCGCGGTCACCTTGAAGAAGCTGAAGCCGAGGTTGGATTCGATTATCGGCGAGAGATGCCCGAGCCTGGTCGAGAAAGCTATCTTGTCGACCACCGGCGGTAGTTCGCCCTTGCGGAAGTAGCCGAGATCCCCGCCCTTGGCTGCGGAGGCGGGGTCTTCCGAGTATTTGCGGGCGAGCGCGGCGAAATCCTTGCCCTTCTCCGCCTCGCGCCGCAACTGGTTGATCTTTTTCCACGCCGCTTCCTTCTGCGCCCTGGTCGGATTGGGCGGAAGCTTTACCGCGATATGTGACAGGCGCACCTCGCCCGGATCCTGCACGAACAGATCCTTGTGCTGCTCGTAGTATTGGCGGATCTCTTTTGCGCTGGGCGCCACGTCGTGCGCGCGGAACTCGGCGTCGAGCATCTTCTCTATCTCCATCGAGCCCCGCACCTGGTCGAGCAGCACCCGGTCCGGGGCGCCGCCGCTTGAAAGCGTCTGTCCGCTGAGCCCCTGGATCTCGAACTGGCGGGCGCGTTCGGCAACCTCGGCCGCCGGCACGGTAATGTGCCGGCGATGGGCCTCCTGCAGGAGCAGTTCGCGGTTGATCAGGCTCTGCGTCGCATCGCTAACCGTCTTTTTCAACTCAAGCTCGGTGGTCGCATTCAGCATCCGCTGCTCGGTCTTCGCATAATCGCGGACCTGGTCGACGGTTATCGGGGCGCCGTTGACCGTCACCATCACGGGGTCCTTGGGATTCGGCTTGACGAGCGGAAGTATCCCGAGATAGCGCTGCTGCCAGGTAAGCCCCGATTGTCCTATTTGCTGGGCGTGCGTCCGCGGCGCGGCGAGCAAAACCAGAATCCCGAGCGCAGCGGCAGCCGCCGGAACCGTCCGCTTAATCCTGAAAACCGTCTTCACTGTTTCACGCTCGCTTCCCGCCCGTTGCCGCTTCGATATCTGGCTCGCTTAGATTTGTGCTTGAGGCCCCTTGCGCGGCGAGCCGAGCGCCCGAGTTCACAGCTGCGGTACTGGGGCACGCTCGTATCCGCTCTTGCACGGCGCTCCCGAGGCGAAGAAATGCTCGACGTGGCCGGGATCCTTGCCGAGGAATATCAGGCTTGAGGAACGGGTTCCGTAGCCGTCGAGATGAAGGCATAGAGCGTTCGGACGCCCGTTGCGCGGATCGAGTTGAACGCGATGGTCGGAGAGCAGGCGGCGAAGCTCGCCGCGCCGGCTTACCGGGTCGCGCAGAAAATCCGGGTCGCAACCAAGTTCGGCGAACCTTTCGTACGAGGCGCTTATCCTCGGGCATTCGAAATCGTCCACGTTCAGGTTGGTCAGCAGATGAAGCCCCGGCTTCAGCCCGACAATCTCGATTCGGTCCGCGTGATTGTATGCAACGTAAGTCGCATCGCGCGAGGCGATCAGCAGATTGAACGGGTTGTAATCGGCGCTTCGCTGCTCGCCAACGAAACGTGCAGCCTCGTCCGCGCGCGAGAACCTGAGCGCGTCGAGGCATAAAAGTCCGCGCGAGCGCCGGGCAGGGTCGTTTTGCGCGGAACGCCGATTGAGCAGCCCCGCCACGATCCCGTACTGGTTGATTCCAAGCCACGTTCCTCCCGCGCGCAGGTCCCGGCCGCCCACCACGTCAGGATTCTCGCAAAGCCTCGTCGGCGCAACGGCCGGGCGGTCGAGAAATTCGTCACGGTTGGCGGCAATTATCACCGGGTACTCGTCGCTCATCCGAAAATAGATCGCAAGCGTGCACATCGCCGGGTCTTCTCATGCGCCGGTCGGAGCCGCTTAACGGGGCTTACCGCCGCGCATCTCCCTTCCCAATACTTGGCAGGAGGCGGGCATCGCACACAAGCCCGCAATCGCCGGCCCGGCGATGCCCTCGACGGGGACGACGTGGCACAATATGAAAAGCCTCAGGACGAGGGATTCGAAGAGCGGCTCACAGGGGAGGTCGCTGTCGATGGCGCGCGAACGTTACGACGTTATCGTAATCGGCGCCGGCGTGGTCGGAAGCGCGCTTGCGATGGCGCTCGCCGAGCGAAAGCTGAGCACGCTGGTTATCGACGTCGACCTTTCCGGGCGTCTGAGCTCCAGCGAGAGGAATGCCGGCGGCGTGCGCGCGACCTGGTGGCAGCCGGTCAATATCGCGCTGTGCCGCGCCTCGATCGGCTACTACCGGAGCATCGCCCGGGAAGTCGGCTTTCGCCAGAAGGGCTACCTATGGCTCTACGACGCGGAAACCTGGCCCAAGGCGCTCGCCCATGTTGAGCTGCAGCGAAGCCTGAAGCATCCGATCGAAACCCTCTCGACGCGCGAGGTCCACGCCCGCGTGCCCGAGATCGACCGGCTCGAAGGAATCGCCGGCGCGACTTTTTCTCCGGAGGACGGACTCATCAATCCGAATCTGCTGAAAAATCATTACCGCGAGCGCTCGCGCGCGCTCGGCGCGGAGTATCTTGACGGCGTTTATCTCTACGCGATTCGCGCCGAGGAAGAGGCCGACGCACGGCTCGAATGCTGGCGCGCCGACCGGCCTCTTTCAGAGTCAGCGCTGATGCGGATGATGGCGCAGGACGGTCCCGGTGACGCCGAAACCGGGCATCTGCTCACTCTTCGCGCAGGCGCGATCGCGATCGCCAGCGGCGCATGGTCGGCAAATGTGCTCAGGCTTCTTGACCTGCCGAGCTTCAGCGAACCAGTTCGCCGCCAGATCTCCGTGGTCGACAACCGCGAAACCAACTTTTCCGCCTACGGAATGATCGTGGACACTTCAGGCGTTTACTTCCATAACGAAGGACCGCATATCCTGGCCGGCTACTCGCCGCCCGATGAACCGTCCGGTTATTATTTCCAATACGACGGCGAGCAGTTTTTCCAGAACGAAATCTGGCCGCGGATGTACGCACGGATGTCATGCTGTGAGCGGATGCGCCACGTAACCGGATGGGCAGGGCTTTACTCGGTGACGCCGGACCGCAGCGCGATCATCGGATGTGCCGCGCCGCGGGTTTACGAGGCCCACGGCTTCTCGGGGCGGGGCGTGATGCAGTCCTGGGGAGCGGCGAAAGCGCTTGCCGGACTTATCGCGGATGGACGGTATCCGGAGGATCTGGACGCAAGCGCCCTTTCGCGCGAGCGCTTCGCGGACGACCGGTTGGTCCGCGAGGAACTGCATATCTAGCAGCGACAGCGATGGCGGGCCAGACGCGCGCCGTCGCCACCGCCTTCGCCGCGCGCGACTACTTGATCGACGGACCGAACGTTAACTGCGCGGGAAAATTCAAGTTCGTTCCGCTGGGGTTGGAATCCAGGAAGACCTTCGGACTGGGGCTTCCACTCACCTTGAGCTGGCTTGCGCTGAATTCGGCCAGACTGCCGTTGGTGTCGCTGGTTCCGTTCGCAACCCAGAGGTTTCCCGAACCGTCAAATGCAAGCCCGCTGGGAGTGTCGATGCTATTGGCCGTGCCGGTGCTCGTCGTCACGCTTGTGGCGCCGATCGTCACCGTGGCCGCGGGCTGAATAACGCCCGTGCCGTGGAGATCGCTTGCCGCGAATTCCTGCAGTGTCTTCGAACTTCGGTTCGCAACCCAGAGATTCCCCGAATGGTCAAAGGCGATAGCGAACGGTATGGCCAACGTGGGTGTTGCCAGGCTGACGGCGGGCGTTTGCATACCGCCGGTCGAGAGCTGGGACGGTGTGAACTCGAACACTTCGCCCGTGCTTCTGGTCGCGTCCGCAGTCGAATACCCATCGGCCAGCCACAGATCGCCCGACTTGTCGAATTTGACAGCAATGGGATTCGCGAACGAAGTGGAGGTAATGGTGACGGCCGGCGAGGGACTACCGCTTGCCGCCAGTTGGCTTGGCGTGAATCCGAGGAGATCATTGCCATTGTACTCGGCCACCCACAGGTTGCCTGAGCTGTCGAACGCCAGGCCGGTCGGACCGGTGAGGCCCGAAATCACGACATTGGCGGACGGTGCAGGAGTGGTAGCCAAATTCTTTAGCTGACTGAGCGTGTACTCGGCCAAACTGCCAGTGCCAGCTGTACCGTACACGTAGTTACTCACCCACAGATTACGACTTTTGTCGAATGTGGAACCATACGGTCCGGCGAGGTCAGTTCCTGAGTTGGTAAGGTCGGCAGAGGGCGTTCCGCTGGTCTTGCGCGTCGAGCTGAGAAATTCAGCGACGGTATTGCCATGATAGTTCGGCACCCACAGCCCTTGGGTGACCGCCACGCTGCCGCCGCTGTTACCGCATGCGGCGGCCGTCACGATCATCAATGCGAGCCCGCAAAACTCCAGCGCGTACCTTACGATTCGGGTCAACCAACCAAGCCCCGGTGTCGCGATCATGACCGCTTTGCCCTCCTATGTACTTTCTTGTAATCTCGTCGATCCTACTGCTTCAAGGCAATCTTCTCTATAGCCTAATACTACCAATTATGCGCTAATGCCAGCTTCAAGACCCTGCATGAGAGGCGCAGAGTTCTTGGCTCCAAGTGGCGCAATGCCACCCTACCCAACGATCTGGCGCGACGTGGAGTTGCAGCTTGGGGCGCTGGGTGCGCTGAAGGATTATCGCGAGCGGAAGTTACTCAACAGGTCTCGGATCAACGGCAGATGCTGGCGGCCGACGAACGATTCGCCGCCAAGCCGGTAGGTCGGCGCGTCGAAGATGCCCGCTTCGCGAAGTTCGGCCTGAATCCCTTGCAGTTCAGCGCGGCCTTCCCGGTTGATGAACGTTTCGAAACCCAGAACCGGCGCGCCGATCCTGGCTAGGATCGCCCGGATTGCAAGCTCGTCTTCGATGTCGAGGGTCTCGGCGAAGTGGCCCTCGAACACGTGTTCGATGTACTCGCGCGCAAGTGACGGACTGGCGCGCTTCACCCATAGAAGCCCGAGCGCTGCGAGTGTCGAATCGGTCCGCCGGTCGAGCCCGCGAAGCACCAAGCCCCTCTGCGCCGCATAGCGCATCACATCGCGCTCCATATACGCCGCGCGAAAGCTCCGATGGCGCGTGGCGCGGTCATCGCCCCGCGACGCGGGCGCGAGGGTTTTCCATCGCGCGCCGAGGAACGGTTGCCAATCGATAGCGACGCCCAGCTCCTGCGCCATCGCCGAGCTCGGCCCGACCGCCAGATAGGCATATGGGCTTCTGAAATCTATCACGAGCCCAAGCGGCCCGCGCGTCGCGGTCACGAGAGTAGCGTTTGAGCAACTTTCGTAGGCTACGTCGGGCGGAGCGCCGCGCCGCCCCGTGAGGAGCCATCGGATGCGCGGCAGATGCTCGCGTCCGAAGAATACCTCGCCGCCGACAACGTAGGTCGGGACTCCGAAAATTCCCGCGTTAAAGGCCGCGCGCTGGATCTCATCGTGGATTGCGCGGCCCTCGCCGGCCGCGTAGGCGCGGAACCCTGTGACTCTCGCCCCGCTTTCCCCGAGCGTCGCCTCGACAACCGCGATGTCTTCGATATCAAGTTCGCGCTTCCAGAAACGCTCGTACACCAGGCCCGAATAGGCGCGAAGGATGTCCCTGCCCTGTTCCTTCGCCCATAGCATCCCGATTCCCGCGAGCGACGAGTCCCAGATCTTGGTCGTGCCGCGCACCGTCATCCCGCGCATCGACGCGTAGCGCCGCGCGTCCCGGTACGCGTATTTCACCATCGCCCACTGGCTTGTGCTGCGCTTGCTCTCGACGACCCGCCCCTCGCTATCGAGCCGGGCCGAGCCCAGGTAACTCGGGATATCGAGGGTGAACGGGCGCCAATCGATCTCGACGCCAAGCTCATCGGCGATCGCGTAGGTCGGATCCTTGGCGAGATAGGCGTAGGGGCTTTTGTAGTCGATATAGACGATAAGCGGGGCGGTCGAGGCGAGCGGATCGAAGGGGCAGGGCGACATGACCGATAGAATTTCCCGCTGCGGCCGCGATTTGCAACCTTAGGACTCCGCCAGGCCCGAAAGCGTCCGGAAAAACGGCATTCCTGTCAACTGTGCCGGGTTTTCTCGCTTTGCCCGCTCGTGATATGTGAGAATGAATAAGCGCGGACAAAGTTCCATCTCGGAGGCTTGATGTTTTCTTCGATCGACGACGTAATCGAGCGATTCAAGCAAAACAGCTATATCGCCAGCAGGCGAATCGCGACGGTTGTCTATCTCGCCAGCGAGCTCAAGAAGCCTATCCTGGTCGAAGGGCCGGCCGGGGTCGGCAAGACCGACCTGGCGAAAGTCGCGGCACTGGCGCTCGGATGGAACCTGATCCGCCTTCAATGCTACGAGGGGCTCGATGAAGGCAAGGCGCTCTACGAATGGGAGTACGCCAAGCAACTCCTCTATACGCAAATCCTCAAGGACAAGATCGGTGAAATCCTGGCCGGCGCGCGCGGGCTTGCCGACGCGGTTGACCGAATCGCGCGCGAGGACGAGGTCTTTTTCTCCGAGCGGTTCGTTCTACCCCGTCCGCTGCTCAAGGCGATCACGAGCGGTGAGCCGACCGTGCTCCTGATCGACGAAATCGACAAGGCCGACGCCGAATTCGAGGCCTTCCTGCTTGAACTCCTGTCCGATTTCCAGGTCACGATTCCCGAGATCGGAACCGTCAAGGCCAAGCAGATGCCGCTGGTGATTTTGACGTCGAACAACGCGCGCGAGATGTCCGACGCGCTCAAGCGCCGATGCCTGCACCTGTATATCGACTTTCCGGTGCGCGAGCAGGAACTGGCGATCATCCAGCTCAAGGTTCCCGAAGCCAGCAAGAAGCTCGCCGACGAAGTGGTCGGCGTCGTCCAGTCGCTGCGCAAGCTCGATTTGAAGAAGACCCCGGGGATCAGTGAGACGCTCGACTGGATAAAGGCGCTCACGCTGCTCAACGTTCAGAGCCTCGACCATGAACTGGTCAACGAGACGCTCGACACGATCGTCAAGTACGAGGGTGACGTCCGCAAGGCGCAGGAGGAGTTGAAGGATTACGTGCGGCGCGCCCGCGCCCGTCGCGGCGGCGAGACCGGGAGCGACAAGGATCTGCTGAACTGAAAAACCGGCTCCGGCAGGTTTGCAAGCGTGCTTGCCGGGCCGGAAACAAAAGGGCAGGGCATCTTCAGTAATGCAGGAAAAGCTCGTCGAATTTGCCAATCTTCTGCGCGAGAACGGAGTGCGAGTCTCGCTTGCCGAAACCCTCGACGCATTTGGCGCCTCTGAAATTACCGGACTAGGCGAAAAAGAGGCCTTCCGCGCCGCTTTGCGCTCCACGATGATCAAGCGGGCAAGCGAGCTTCCGGTCTTCGAGGAGCTTTTCGAGCTGTATTTCTCGGGCCTGGGCGAAATAATCAAGCAGGCCAGCCAGGCGGTGCAGCAAGCGCTCTCGATGTCGGACCAGGACTTCCAGAAGTTCCTGGACGAGGTCGAAGAGATGCTCAAAAAGGAGGGCGGCAAGCTCTCCGAACTGGCGCGCCAGTTGCTCCAGAACAATTCGGGACAGCTCGAAAAGGCGATTCGTGAGGCCGCCCGCGCGGTCAAGCTCTCGAATATCGAGCGCACTATCGAGGAAAACTATTTCGCCCGCGCTCTCGCCCGCCAGCTTGGCCTTGACCGCCTCGAACAGGAAATCAAGCAGCTGCGAGACGATCTCCAGAAGCTCGACATGAGTGCCGCGATGAGGGCGCGGATGGAGGAGTACCTCGACCGTCGGCTCAAGGCGCTCGATGACATTATCAAGCGCTACGTCCGGATGGAGCGCGAGAAGCGCGAGGTCCAGGCCCGCGAGCAGCAGCATCTGAACCGCCTTGCCGAAAAAAGCTTCTACTACCTCTCAGAGGACGAAATCCGCCAGATGAACGAGGCGGTGCAGAAGCTTGCCCAGCGCCTCAAGAACGTGATCGCGGTGCGCCGAAAGCGCGACAAGCGCGGCCGCTTCGACGTGAAACGCACCCTGCGGCAAAACCTCGAGTACGGCGGCGTGCCGTTCAAGCTGCGCTTCGAGCAACGCAAGAAGGAAAAACCCCAGGTCGTCATCCTGTGCGACGTCTCGGACTCGGTCCGCAACGCCTCACGCTTCATGCTCGAATTCGTCTACTCGCTCCAGGATCTGTACTCGCGCGTCAGAAGCTTCATCTTCGTCTCCGATATCGGCGAGGTCACCGAGCACTTCCGCACCAACGACGTGCGCGAAGCGCTCGACATCGCGCTGAAGGGTGATATCATCAACGTCTACGCGCACTCCAATTTCGGCCACGCATTCCGGAGCTTCGTTGACGATTATATCGGCGCGTTGAACAAACGGACCACGGTGATCGTGCTTGGAGACGCGCGCAATAATTATAACCTGCCGCACGACTGGTGCCTGCGCGAGATAAAACAGCGGGCGAAGCGGCTTATCTGGCTCAATCCGGAAAGCCGCAACACCTGGGGATTCGGCGATAGCGAGATGGACCGCTACGCGGTTCACTGCGACCTGGTCGAAGAGTGCCGCAATCTAAACCAGCTCTACCACGTGGTCGATCAGTTGGTGCCGCGCTCCTAGCCTGGCTCGCCGGCGCCTTCAATGCCGCTCGGTTGACCCTTCGGAAGGTTTGTTCCAAGATATTCTCGGAGCCCGGATCGGGTGCGGGAATCACGCCGGCCCCCGCCCCATGGCAAGCTCCAAAGAGACGCTCTATGGCGGGTGATAGAAAAGATTTCCTCCTGATGGTCGTGGGCGGCATTACGCTCGACCCGACCACCAAGATGCCGATCGTTGTGCTCAAGGACCCGGACAACAAGTTCAACCTGCCCATCTGGGTCGGACCGCTCGAGGCCACCGCGATGGCGACGGAGCTGGAAGGTGCCAGGCCGCAGCGCCCGATGACTCACGACCTGCTCCGTAACATCCTGGCCGAGTTCGGCGCCACCGTCGAATTCGTGGACGTGACTGCGCTTCGCGACAACACCTATTACGCCGAGATCCATCTGAAGACCCGTGAAGGCAAGGAACTCGTGATCGACTCGCGCCCGAGCGACGCGCTCGCTCTCGCGTTGCGCACCAAGTCGCCGATTTACGTCGCGAAAAAGGTCCTCGAGGTTTCCAGCGAGCTTTACGAAGCGAGCGCCGAGCAGCAGCAGCCCCAGAGCGAGCAGAATCTTGCCGGCGTCTCGCGTGACAAGTGGTCGGAAATTCTCGAGCGGATGTCTCCCGAGGACTTCAAGTACAAGATGTAGCTTCGGTGCGGCGCCGTGATTCCCGGACGTCGCGTCAAAGCCGGCGCCCGGCCCCGTATGCCTACGACCAAAACCCATCAGCGCAAGATCGTCCGTAAGCAGCTCAGGCAGCCCGACGAATTCCAGAGCTTTTTCGACAACGCGCGCCATTTCGTCCTTGAAAACCTGAACCAGGTCATCTTTTCCGCGGTCATTGTTCTGGTCGCAGCAGCCGTTGCGGTCGGCACCTACGCCTACGAACGCCATCGCGACAATCTTGCCGCCGACCAGTTTTACGCCGCGATGACCGCGCTCAGGCAGAAGGACTACAAGCAGGCCGAGGCTCGCTTTGCCCAGCTCGCCGGGCAGGAGCCGGGCCGCGAAGTAGGGCGCCTCGCGCGCTTTTACCTCGGCCTTGCCTATCTTAGGGAAAACGCTCTTAAGCCGGCGCGCGACGCCTTCGTCGCCTACCTTGCCCAAGGCCCCAGTCCGCTGTTCGCAAACCTGGCGCAGTCCAATCTGGCGCTCGTCTACGAGCGGCTCGGAGAATACGGCAAGGCCGAGCGCGCTTATTCGGAAGCGGCAGCGACACCGGGGCCCGAACAGACCTCGGCCGCGCTTGGAGCCGCCCGGATGCTTCTGAAGCAGGGCAAGAAGCAAGAGGCGATCAAGGCCTATCGCGACTTTCTCGCGGCCCATCCGTTCGCGTCGGAGCGCCAGTACGTGCTCGAAACCCTGGCCCTGCTCGGCGCCTCTGAGCCGTCCGAGACCCGCGTCAACCCGGCGACGATGGCGATACCGCCGAAGGGCGTGCCGCCCAAGGCCAGCGCAACTCCGGTCCCGGCCAAGCACTAGGTAGGATTGCGTCCTTCTAGCTTCCGTACGGGAAGGAGCCGTGTCGCGATCTCCGGCCCGGGAGCCGCATGCGAAGCTCCCCGGCTCAACTCGCTACTTGAGCGCGCTTTTACTCGCGGCCTCAAGCTGCGACTTCATCACGAAGTCGAACGCCTTCGCGTCCGGTAATCCTACCACCCTGACACCATTGACGAAGAACGTCGGTGTCGAGGTTACGCCGAGCGCGCGGCCGTCTGATTCGTCCTGGGCCACGCGCTGCAACGACGCGGGATTCTGCATGCACACGTTCAGCAGCGCGGTGTCGAGCCCGAGGCGCCTGGCTGTCTTATCCACCTTGCTCTGGAGATTTTGCGGGGTGATCGAGCCCTGCCGCGTATAGAATTCACGGGCAAAACTCCAGAAGGCCTTCGGATTCTGCAGTCCGGCGCAGTCGGCCGCGACCGCAGCTCGAACCGCCCACGGATGGCTGTTCAGTGGGAAATTCTTGAAGATAAGCCGAACCTTGCCCTTGTAGGTCGTGTTTACCATCGTTTCGAGCACCGAGAACGCATGCGCGCAGTAAGGGCACTCGAAGTCGGCGAACTCGACGATAGTGACCGGGGCGTTCGCCGGACCCATCGTCGGCCGGTCGGCCAGATGCGCCTTGCTCAGGTCGACGCGCTCCCACGGATCTTTCGTGATATCGAGTAACTGTCCGAGAATTACCTGCCTTCCAGCCGCGTCGCTGAAGACCTGGGCTTTCGCCGTCTGGCCGTGCTCGTTGCTCAGAGTGACTTGCCGCACAAGTAAGCCGGGAATCGGTGACTGCGTGGCCGGCCCGATTTCCGCGTCCCTGGCATGGGGAAGATGGAACTGCTGCTTGAAAAACTGTCGCAGCCTGTCGTCGAAGCTATGATCCGCCCGAATCGTGCCAAGATCATACAGGCGCCCGATGATCACCTGGTCACCGGCCGCGTCGCTGAAGACCTGGGCCTTGCCGGACTGCCCCATATCGTTGGTAAGGCCAACTTCACGCACAAACACCCCAGCTATGCCGGATCGGCTCATCGGCCCGAGTTCAACCTGTTTGGGATCGGGAAGGAAAAACCGCTTGCGCAGGTAAGTCGTAAGCCGTTTGTCGAAGGCCGGATTCGACACGGTTGCGGAGCCGGAAACAGTCTTTCCAGCGGTTGCGCTTTCGGCGAACGAGCCTGCGGGCGCACCAGTCACGAGTGCAATCGCGGCGAAGCCGCAGACGATAATCCAAGCGAGGATGCGTTCCGGGTATTTCATGACGATCAAATCATACGGAGGGCAAGGGAGTTCTTCCAGTGACGAGCAAACCGGCGCGTTGATTCACCGGTCCGGGCGCGGAGCGGGCCGCGCCCGACCGGGACGCTATCGCAGAAGCAAGTTCGCATAAGAAATATTATGTCAACTTGAAGCCGCTGCCGCTCCGAGCCGGGGCGTCTCGTCCTGCGGCGCGCTGCTCCAGGGTATATCCTTGCAAGTTGCGACGACGACACGGCGCGTGACGATACACAGGAGCTCCGGAACGTGACTACCCCTTCAACTGTGTCCCTGCCGCCCCTCGATGCGGGTGCGGCAACCCCACGATGGACCCGGCTTGGCGGCGAAATGCTGGCTGTGACCTTTATCGCGATCATCGCCGCGATTGCGAACGCCACTGGCGCCTGGTACGTGCTGTTCCCGGAACTGGGCGCGCTCTCGCACGACGTTTTCACGAGGCCGCGTGGAGCGTGGGCAAGCGCGCCGGTTCTGCTCGCGCTCACGCCGGCGCTTACCGGCGTAATCGGAATCTTGTGCAGCCGCGCTCTGCCGTATGGTTACGCGTCCGTGATGCTAACCGTCTGCGGCTCAATCGCCGTGATCGTTGCGCTCAAGTCTCCGATCGCGCCGGCGATTTCCGCAGGTCTTCTGCCACTGGTGCTCGGGATCAAGAGCTGGTGGTACCCGCCTGGGATTCTTCTGGGCACGGTGTTGTTGCCGCTAATTTCCCTCGTTTGGAAGCGGACGATCTGGCACAAAGCGGCGTACCGGCCGACCGCCGGGGACCTGGTCGACGATGCGGTTGAATTCGCTCCTGGCGGCTGCTGGTGGCTGCCGGCGCTGATAGGTTTCGTCGGAGGCGCAATTTTTTTCGTCAAGCTTAGCGGCTTGCGCTTTATTCTATTCCCGCCGCTCGTGGTGATCGGCTTCGAGATGTTCGGCCATAGCGCAGTCTGCCCCTGGGCACGACGGCCAATGCGTCTGCCGGTGGCCTGCTTTCTTGCCGCGCTCGGCGGTCTCCTGTTGCGCAACTGGCTCGGCGTGGAACCGTCTGCCGCAGCCCTGAGCATGACCTGGGGTATCCTTGTCCTGCGCGGGCTCGATCTGCACGTGCCGCCTGCGCTTGCCGTCGCCCTGTTGCCCCTCGTGATGGATTCGCCAACGATTGCCTATCCGCTCTCCGTGGGCGCCGGTACGCTGCTGATGACGCTCTGGTTTCTGGTCTACCAGCGCGCGGCGGGTTCTGCCGCGCCCAGGTGATTCGCGAAAAAAGCCTTTCTTCCCGTTACTCCATCAGCGAACCGATTCGAGACGCGCGCGGACGATCGTGCGGGCCGTGTGACCGGCCTTGCCCGGCATAGCGTGGATCTTCGTCGTCAGGCTGCCACCTGAGGTCAGTGCTACACGACTTTGGGCGCGTTCATCTGCCCTTCGTTCCGTCGGAGTTGCCGCCGCGCGGCGCCTGGCCGCCTCCCAATGGCTCCCCGAGCAGCGTCAGTTGCACGGCGGGTTTGCGCTTCGCGTCCGCATTCGCCGACTCCGGAACGCCGGACGTGTCCGCGGAACCCTCCGCGCGCGCCCTGGACGTGCGCTGCTTGCGCCCGAGCGCCGAGAGCGCGCGGCGCACGAGGAAGTTGCGCGGCTCCATCTCGTGGGCCCGTTCCAGGTAGGCAATCGCCGCCGACGTTCTCTCCTGAGCGAGGCATGCCTTGGCGATCTCGACCAGAAGATCGGCGCTTTCGCCGAGGCTCTCGCGCGCGCGAATCAACGCCGCGATCGCCTCCCTGCCCTTGCCCGCCTCGGCAAGTGCGGCGCCAAGTTCCCGATAGGCGTCACCGTTGAGCGGGTCGAGTTGCAGTGCATCCTGCAACGTGGCGATCGCGGAGCGGTTCATCCCCTTGGCGCGGAGCCCCCGCGCCGCATCGACCAGGCGCCCAGATTCCTCATGTAAACCTTGAGATTCAACTTCGGCCTCGATGCGGCTTGCGGAAATTGTAACCCGTAGCAGCCTTACACGAAATCCAAAGTAATACTTTAATTTTTCGACGACTGCGTCTTCGAGCTGCTCCGGCGCGGTCAGGAACAGGGCGCCCAGAGGATCGGCCAGATGGTCGTCGCGCCAGATGATCAGGGTCTTTCGCTGTCTCACCGGATGCGCACGCGGAGCCGCCCTCAGACGCGCTCGTCGGGATCGAAAAGCTTCTTGTACTCGTCGAGCGCGAAGCGGTCGGTCATCCCGGCGATATAGTCCGCCACCACCCGCGCCAGGTCTTCGCCTTCGCGCTCGTGACGCGCCAGAACGTGAAGCGGCATCTGGCGCGGCTCGCTCATGTAGGCGTCGAACAGGCGCGCCAGCACCCTGCCCGCCTTTTCGGTCATTCTGACGACCCGGTAGTGACGGTAAAGCCGTTCGCGCATGATCTGCTTCAGCTCTTCGACCCGCTCGGCCATCGCGGGCGAGAACCCCGCGATCGCTCGGCCCGCGCGCCTGACATCATCGACGCACGCGATCCCTTCGCGCTCGAGCGATGCGGCGATCGTCGCGACGAGATCGGTCGCCATCGCGTCAATTATCCGCCGTACCGTCTGATAGCGTTCGACGCGAGGGTCGGCGCCTCGTGAAACCTCCTTCGCCTGCGCATTCGCTTCGCGGTAAAGCTCCGAGCGGGCCAAATCCTCGGCCGTCAACATCCCTGCCCTTGCTCCGTCGTCAACGTCGTGCGCGAGATACGCTATTTCGTCCGCGAGATCCACGATCTGCGCCTCGAGGCACGGATAGGTCGAGGGATCGAACTCTTTCGCGGCCGGCCGGTCGTGAAAATGCGAGTGCTTGATGATCCCTTCGCGGACCTCAAACGTCAGGTTCAGGCCGCGGAACCCCGGATAGCGGACTTCTATCCAATCGACGGTCCTCAGGCTCTGCGCGTTGTGGTCGAAGCCGCCGTACGGCTTCATCAGCTCGTCGAGGATGCGCTCGCCGGCATGGCCAAAGGGCGTGTGGCCGAGGTCGTGCGCAAGCGCGACCGCCTCGGCGAGTTCCTCGTTGAGGCCGAGAGCGCGCGCGACGGTTCGCGTCACCTGCGCGGCTTCCATCGTGTGCGTAAGCCGCGTGCGATAGTAATCGCCCTCGTGATTGACGAAAACCTGGGTCTTGTATTCCAGGCGGCGAAACGCGGCCGAATGGATGATCCGGTCGCGGTCGCGCTGGAAGCAGGTGCGCATCGGATGCTCGGGTTCGGCGACGCGCCGTCCGCGGCTCTGCCTGGAAAGCATCGCGCATGGCGCAAGGCTGCGCGCTTCGAGTTCCTCGAGATCCTGCCTCGTGCGTTGCATCGGCGGCTGACTGCGGGTTGCGATGATCCGCGATGTTAGCACGGCCGGGCGCCGGCTCCGAAGCCCGCCGTCCCGGTCCGCGGCGGTCTTTTTGCACAGCGCCGAATTTCCTATAATCCGTCGCGCGCGAGGCGATGGGATGAGGAGGGGCATACGGAGCGCACTTGCGCCGTGGATCGGAGCGGCGCTGATGAGCGCGGCGTTCTCCGCATGCTCGATGTTCCGCGCCTCCCAGGCTCCCATCGCTCCTGCCCCACCTGCTCAGCCGCCGCCGTCAGGCCCACTGCTCGGCGTGGCGTCATGGTACGGTCCGGGATTCGACGGTCGTCCGACCGCAAGCGGACAAATCTACGACGAAAATGACCTGACGGCCGCATCCAACCTGATTCCGCTCGGGAGCCGCGTAATGGTGACCGACCTCGACAACGGACGCTCGGTCGAGGTCACCATCAACGATCGCGGGCCGTTCGTCAAAGGCCGCAAGATCGATCTCTCGCACAAGGCCGCGGAGGTGCTCGGGATGATCGGGCCGGGAACCGCGCCGGTCCGGATCGACCTGCTGGAGACGCCTGCGGGAGGCCGTCCTGCCGGTACGGCGCCGCGCTATTTCGTGCAGGTGGGCGCTTTCTCGCTGGCCTCCAACGCGAACCGAACCATGCAACAATTGACCCGCTACTGGTCCGACGTAAACGTCGATCGTATCCAGAGCGACGGCCGGCTCTTCTATCGCGTCAGGATGGGCGCGTTCGACTCGCTGGCACAGGCCCATCGGCGGGCTCGTGAGGTCGTACGGCTTGGGTATCCGATCATAATCCTGAGCGAATAAATGTTGCGCATCCCGCCCGGTGGCTGCGCGGCGCTCTATTCAATCTCCCCGATCGGCTAGTCTGATCGCACGATGCCTCCTCCGAACGAGCGCCCGCGCCGCAAACCGACTCGCCTCGCCACGCTCGTCCTCGCAGCCGCGTTCGCTGGATGCGCCTGGTCGATTGCCAGAGCGGCCCAGACAGACCAGGCCGAGGTCAAGCAGTTACAAGGCCAGATCCAGAGCATCCGGCAGCTATCGTTCAAACGCCCGGTTCCGATCGTGGTCCGCAGGCCGGATGAGCTACGCGGGATTCTGGTTGCGGAATTGAAGCGCGACTACACGGCCGAACAATTGCGCGCTGACGGCGCGGCGGGCGCGATGCTCGGACTTTATCCGCGCGGCATCGATCTCGAGGCGGCGACCGTCAAGCTGCTCGAAAGCCAGATCGCGGGGTTTTACGATCCCCATACCCGCCAGATGATAATGGTCGAGGGCGCGCTCAAGGATGGTTCCTCCAAGGGCGCCGCCGGGTTCGGTGCGCAGCGCGACCTGATCGGCGAAATGCTCCTCGCGCATGAGTTGACCCACGCGCTTCAGGACCAGAATTTCGCGCTCGGCGGGAAACTCGACTCGATGCGCGACGACGGCGACCGCGCCCTGGCGCTCAAGGCGGTTGCCGAGGGCGACGCGACGCTAGCGGGCTTCGCATGCGTGGTCGGCAGGATGGACAATTCAATCGCCTCGCTTCTGACCGGAAGCCTCGACAGGCTGCCCGCGATTTTCGCGGCGCAGGCCAAGGGAACCCCTCAGGGTATCGGCCAGCCGCTGATTTTCCAGTACGTGCAGGGAGCGCGCTTCGTCGCCGAGGCATATCGGCGCGGCGGATGGGCCGCGGTGGACAAGCTTTACGCGAATCCGCCGAAATCGACCCAGCAGATTATCGACCCGACGCTCTACTTCGACGAGCCGACGCCTCCAGCGAAGGTCGCGCTCGCGGGGTATCAGCCGATCCTCAAGGGATGGAAGAAGGTGGACCGCGACGTGTACGGCGAACTTCTCCTTGAGATTATCCTGCGGCGGAATTTCGGAAAGAACGCGCCCGAAGTCGCGCTCGCGCGGCGATGGGCGGGCGACGATCTTGCGGTGCTTGTCCGCGGCGCCGACGTAACCGCGCTTTGGATGGTCGATTTCCGGGATCGCGAATCCGCCGCGCGATTCGCCGCGCTGTACGCTCCGATGCTGGACCGGACGCTCGGCGCCGCCACCGCTCATCGCGTGCAGACGCGTGCAAGCGCGGTGCTGGTCGTCGTCGGCCAGGGAGCGCGACGTTTCGGTGAACTCGCGCCCGCGGTGTGGAAGGCAAGCACGCTCGGCCGCGCCGCTGCGATGCCAATCACCGGACTGCAGGCGCGCGGCGGCACGCCGAGTCGGCAACCTGCGCCCGCGCACGCAGGCTCGCGGGATGGCGCGGCTTGCGTTGAATCTACGCCCCGAGCAGCTTGCGCGCTTTGGCGATAATTTCGCGGTCGCCCTTGTAGCTCGCGCGTTCGAGCGCCTCGTCGACCTGGAACCATCGCGCCTCGTCGATCTCCTGGTCGTGCGCGGACAGATCGCCGCCCGCAGGTTCCATCAGAAAGTAGTAAACGCGCTTGAAAATCCTCACCAGCGGACCGCCGGGAGTATCGCGCCAGGAATAGACATATGAGATGTCGCCGACGCGCTCACCGGGCGTGACTTCAAGCCCCGTCTCCTCGCGGGTTTCGCGCGCCGCCGCCTCAATCAGGCTCTCTTCCTCTCCGACCCGGCCCTTGGGCAGGGTCCAAGCGTCCCTGCCCGCGGGTTTGACCATCACGATTTCCAGCGCGTGAGTGCGCGGCTCTCGCCGCCATACGACACCGCCGGCGGAAAGCTCGCGCCGCCGTTCGAGGGGCTGCGCCGATGATTTTGGTTTGCGCTTTGCGGCCATGGCGGCATCATCCCACGTCGGCCAGGCTGAATCCGTATTCGAGCATCCGTTTGAACGCCGCACGGGCGCCCGCCGAGGCGGGAAGCTCCAACGCCGGGTCACGCCTAAGCCACGCCTCGGCCATCTCGCGAGCCTTGGCAATCATCGCAAGGTCATTGATGAAGCGCGCGAACCTGAGCGGTAGCGCGCCGGTCTGCCGGGCGCCGAGCAAATCGCCGGGTCCGCGCATACGCAGATCCTCTTCGGCAATCTCGGCCCCGCTCCCGCATCGCACGAGCACATCCAGGCGCTCGCGCGCCAGCGAATCCGCCCCCGCCGAAACGACCAGGCAGCATCGCGACGCGTCGCGGCCGCGCCCGACCCGTCCGCGCAGCTGATGCAACTGCGCCAGGCCGTAGCGCTCCGCCGCGACAATCACGATGACCGTTGCTTGCGGCACATCGACCCCAACCTCGACGACCGTGGTCGAAACCAAAACGTCGAGCGCGCCGTCGCGAAACTCTCGCATCACGCGCTCCTTCTCCGCCGGCCGCATCCGCCCGTGCAAAACGCCGATTCGTGCGTCGCGAAGCTCGCCCTCCTTAAGCCGCGCCGCCATCACGGCGACCGACTTCGGCTCGTCCTCTGCTTCGTCGCCGCTGTCCTCCCCGATCAGCGGAAGCACGTAGTAAGCGCGCCGCCCGCGCGCGACTTCCTCGCGCACGATTCGATGGACCGTCGGCAACTCGCGCTCTTCGAACAGCGCGGTCGCAACCGGGGTGCGTCCCGGAGGAAGCTCGTCGAGAATCGAGACGTCAAGGTTCGCGAGCAGGGTCATCGCGAGACTTCGCGGAATCGGCGTGGCCGTCATCATGAGCACATTCGCGCCGGGCCCGAGCGATTTAAGCCGCGCGCGGTCGAAGACCCCGAAGCGATGCTGCTCATCTACGATCGCAAGACCGAGCCGGGCGAGCCGCACGTTCTCCTGGATCAAGGCGTGCGTGCCGAAGACAATCGGGATCTCGCCGCGCGAAAGCGCGCGGAGCAGGCGCTGGCGTTCGTTTCCGATCACATTGCCCGTGAGCAGCGCGGCCATTACGCCGAGCCGCGCGCACATCCGGGAGAAGTTGCGATGATGCTGCTCGGCGAGAATTTCAGTCGGCGCCATGATCGCGGCCTGCGCGCCGGATTCGATCGCGCGAAGCGCCGCCCAGAACGCAACCGCGGTTTTGCCGCTGCCGACATCGCCGATAAGAATCCGGTTCATCTGGCGCGAGCTCTCAAGGTCGGCCCCGATTTCATCGAGCGCGCGAAGCTGCGCGCGCGTCAGCTTGAAGGGCAAACCTTTCACGAACGAGTCGGTGAGCGTGGAAGGCCCGCAAAGCTGAAGACCCGGACGCCGTGCCATCCGCTCACGCTCGAGGCACATCGCCAGCTCGAAGGCGAAGAGTTCATCGAGCGCGAGCGCGACATGCCCGGGCGAACGGCCCGAGCGGAGTTTTGCGAGGTCCGCGTCCGCAGGCGGGCGATGAAGGTACTCAAGCGCCTCCGACGGATGCGCAATCCCCTGGGCGACTCGAAGCTCCTCGGGAATCGCACCGCGCACGGCGCCCGCGACCTCCTCGAGCGCATGCGCGACGAATTTCGCGAACATGCGCTGATTGATTCCCTCCGGCAGCCGATAGATCGGGCGAATCGGCGCGCCGTCCGCGGCGTCGGGAGCGGCGATTTCGGGATGCGCCATTTCGAGTTGTCCGTCCGCACCTTCGACAACGCGTCCGAGCGCCGCGACACGGCGGCCCTGCGGCAGGCGCCCGCTCATGTACGCGGGCAGGTTGAACCATACGAGCTTCAGCCGCGCGCCCGAATCGTCAACGAGCGTCGCGGTAACCAGTCGTCGCCATCGCGCACCGCGCATCGGACGCTCGCGTACCCGCTCCAGCGTGCCTTCCACGACCGCGACGATTCCCGGCCTGAGCGCGGCGAGCGGCACACGCTCGCGCCAGTCCTGGTAACGCGCCGGGAGATGGAACAGGAGGTCCTCGACGGTGTGAAGGCCGCGCCCGGCGAGCGCTTGCGCGCGCCGGGGCCCGACGCCCGCAAGCTCGGCAAGCGGGCTTCCGAGCTTAAGCGAGCCCGGCGGCGGAGACTCGCCGGCCCGCATATGCGAGGCACCGCGCCGCGTCGCGGGCGTCGTCGGATGGCGGTCGGCGCGGTCCATGGCTCGGAGTCCGCTTTCGCGCTAGCTGCGATAGTAGTCCTGGAGGGCGCGCACTTCGAAGCGCTCGTTCTTGAGTGCCCGGATTCCCTCGACGGCGGCGCGGGCGCCCGCCATCGTGGTAAAGAACGGAAGCTTCATTTCGAGCGCGGTGCGCCGAATCGAGAATGAGTCAGCGGTTCCGCTCGCGTCGGGCGTATTGACGACCATCGCGATTTTCCCTTCCCGCATCAGATCGACGATATGCGGACTTCCTTCGGTTACCTTGTTGACGATCTCGCACGCGATACCGAGACTGCGGATATGGCGCGCCGTTCCAGCGGTCGCGACCAGACTGAAGCCCATCTCGTTGAGACCGCGGGCTAGAGGCTCGAGTTCGCGCTTGTCGTTGTCGCGCACGCTGATGAAGACCCGCCCCGAAGCCGGCAGATCGGTGGCGGCGGAAAGTTCGGCCTTGGCAAACGCCATCGGAAACGCGCCGTCGATCCCCATTACTTCGCCGGTGGATTTCATCTCGGGACCGAGGATCGTATCGACGCCGGGGAATCGCGCGAACGGGAAGACCGATTCCTTGACTGCGACGTGGCGCGGAACGCGTTCGGTCGTGAAGCCGAGGGCCTTAAGTTTCTGACCGGCCATCACGAGCGCCGCGAGCTTGGCCAGCGGAACGCCGATCGCCTTGCTGACGAAGGGAATTGTCCGCGAGGCGCGCGGATTCACTTCGAGAATATAGATCTCGCCCTGATAAATCGCGTACTGGACATTGATGAGGCCGACGACGCCGAGTTCCCGCGCGAGCATCCGCGTCTGTTCCATCAGCCCGTCCTGGATCGTGCGCGAGAGTGAAGTTGGCGGCAACGCGCACGCGCTGTCTCCTGAGTGGATGCCCGCGTGCTCGACGTGCTCCATGATTCCGCCGATAACCACTGTCTCGCCGTCGGCAATCGCGTCAACGTCGACTTCGATGGCGCCCTCGAGGTAGCGATCGATAAGCAGCGGGTGGCGTTCGGAAGCCTGAAGCGCCTGCGCGACATAGCGGCGCAGGCCCGCCTCGTCGGCGATCACCTCCATCGCGCGCCCTCCGAGCACGTACGACGGGCGGATCAGCACGGGGTATCCGATACTGGCGGCGCCCGCGATCGCGTCGTCGAGTCCGCGCGCGAGTATCCCTTTGGGCTGCCTGAGCCCGAGTTTCTCGACCAGTGCGTTGAAGCGCTCGCGATCCTCGGCGCGGTCGATCGCATCGGGCGAGGTGCCGAGAATCGGCACTCCGGCCGCGGCGAGCGGCACCGCCAGCTTGAGCGGCGTCTGCCCGCCGAACTGCACGATCACGCCGAACGGTTTTTCGCGCTCGACGATCGCCATCACATCCTCGAACGTGAGCGGCTCGAAATACAGGCGATCCGAGATATCGTAATCGGTAGAGACCGTCTCGGGGTTGCAGTTAACCATGATGGTCTCGAAGCCGGCCTGCTTGAGCGCGAGGCTTGCGTGAACGCAGCAGTAGTCGAACTCGATACCCTGCCCTATCCGGTTCGGCCCGCCGCCGAGAATCATTATCTTGCGCCGCTGGTCGGGCTCGGCTTCGCCTTCGGCGTCGTAGGTCGAATAGAGGTAGGGCGTGTAGGCCTGGAACTCGGCGCCGCAGGTGTCAACGGCCTTGAAGACCGGCACCACGCCCATCTCGCGCCGGCGCGCGCGGATTGCCGATTCGTCGGTGCCGCGCAGTTCGGCGATACGGCGATCGGAGAAACCCATCGACTTGAGCGCGCTCATGAACTCGGGAGTAAGCTCGTCGTGCCCGGCGGCCGTCTCGGCCTTGACGATTCCCGCGATCGCCTCGATAAACCACGGGTCGATATGACTAAGCTCGTGAATCTCTTCGGGCGAGAGCCCGAGCCGAAACGCGTCGGCGAGATAATAGAGACGATGGCTGTTGGGAACCTGAAGGCGCGCCCGGATCTCGGCGAGCGCCGCTTCGGGGCTCATCCCGGCGACGCGGCTTTCGAACCCGTAGGAGCCGATTTCGAGCGAGCGCAGCGCCTTGTGGAGCGATTCCCTGAAAGTGCGCCCGATCGCCATCACCTCGCCCACTGACTTCATCTGCGGCCCGAGTTCGTCGACTGCACCGCGGAATTTCTCGAACGCAAAGCGCGGGATCTTCGTCACCACGTAGTCGATCGTCGGCTCGAAGCAGGCCGGGGTCTTCTTCGTGATGTCGTTGGGAATTTCGTCGAGCCGGTAGCCGACCGCAAGCCGCGCGGCGATCTTCGCGATCGGAAAGCCGGTGGCCTTGGAGGCGAGGGCCGAGCTGCGCGAGACGCGCGGATTCATCTCGATCACGATCATGCGCCCGCTGCGCGGGTCGACCGCGAACTGGATATTGGAGCCGCCGGTATCGACGCCGATCTCGCGGATAATCCGGATCGCCGCGTCGCGCATCACCTGGTATTCCTTGTCGGTCAGCGTCTGCGCGGGTGCGACCGTGATCGAATCGCCGGTATGCACGCCCATCGGGTCGAGGTTTTCGATCGAGCAGATGATCACGACGTTGTCCGCACCGTCGCGCATCACTTCAAGCTCGAATTCCTTCCATCCCTCGACCGATTCTTCGATAAGTACTTCGTGGCTCGGCGACATCTCGAGCCCCCAGGCAACCTTGGCGCGGAAATCCTCGACTCCCCGGGCGATCGAGCCGCCGGTTCCGCCAAGCGTACGCGACGGACGGATGATCAGCGGAAGGCCGAGCCGCTTCAGGATTCGTTCCGCGTCTTCCATCGAATGGGCAATGTCGGAGGCGGGAACGTCGAGCCCGATGTTCAGCATCGCCTGCTTGAACAAAGCGCGATCCTCGGCCTTCTTGATCGCGTCGAGCCTGGCGCCGATCAGCTCGACGCCGAAGCGCTCGAGCACTCCCGACTCGGCGAGCTCGATTGCCAGGTTGAGCGCGGTCTGGCCGCCGACCGTCGGCAACAGCGCGTCGGGGCGCTCCGTTTCGATAATCCGCGCGATCGACGCGGCGGTCATCGGCTCGATATATGTGCGATCGGCAAGTTCCGGATCGGTCATTATCGTGGCCGGGTTGGAATTGACGAGGATTAGCCTCAACCCCTCCTCACGAAGCGCCTTGAGCGCCTGCGTGCCGGAGTAGTCGAATTCGCACGCCTGCCCGATCACGATCGGGCCGGAGCCGATTAGCAGGACGGATTTGATATCTTTTCGAAGCGGCACTTTATGCTTCCGGATGTTTGATTAGTAACTTCGTGCGCGAGCGATCCTCATGATATTGCGGTAGGCTCACATCGCGGCCTTTTCCTCCGCGAGCACGCGCTCGAGCGACTCGGCTCCGTAGCGCGGAAACGCCTCGACCATCCGGCGAAAGCGTTGGAACAGGTAACTGGAATCGTGCGGCCCCGGAGACGCCTCGGGATGGTACTGTACGGAGAAAAACGGCATGCCGACGCCGTGCAAGCCTTCGACCGTGCGATCGTTCAGGTTCAGATGCGACAGCTCGGCTTTTCCCCTGACCGAGTCGGCATCCACCGCGAAGCCATGGTTCTGCGAAGTTATTTCGACCCGCGTGGTCCGCAGATCCATCACCGGATGGTTCGCACCGTGATGGCCGAAGGCGAGCTTGAAGGTCCGCCCGCCCAGGGCAAGCCCGAGAATCTGATGCCCCAGGCAGATGCCGAAGACCGGCTTTTTGCCCAGGATTGCGCGGACCGTTTCGTGAGCGTAGGACACCGCGGCAGGATCCGCCGGACCGTTGGACAGGAACACGCCGTCGGGATTCATCGCGAGAATCTGTTCGGCCGTGTACCACGCCGGCACGACCGTCACGCGAAAGCCGGTGGAGACGAGCCGGCGCAGGATGTTCTGCTTGATGCCGTAGTCGATCGCGACGACGAAGGGCGCGTCGCGCAGTTCAAATTGGACCTCGCGATAGCCGCGCCCGAGCTCCCATTCGCCGACATTCCATTCGTATGGCTCGACGCAGGTGACTTCCTTCACCAGGTCGCGCCCGACCAGGCCGGGCGACGCCTTCGCCTTGCGCACCAGCGACTCAGGGTCGGAATCGATACTTGAGATAATGCCCTCCTGCGCGCCGTGAGTGCGGATATGCCGCACCAGGGCGCGCGTGTCGATTCCCTGGATTCCGACCACGTTGGCCTGTTCCAGGTACTCGTCGAGCGACATCTCGGAGCGCCAGTTCGATGGCTGCGGCCAGTATTCCTTGACGATGAAACCTTCGAGATAAAGCCGCGGCGACTCGACATCCTCGCGGTTGACGCCGACGTTGCCGATCTCGGGATAGGTCATACAGACCATCTGCCCATCGTAGGAGGGGTCGGTCAGCACCTCCTGGTAGCCGCTCATGGCGGTGTTGAAAACGACCTCGCCGACCGCTTCTCCGGTCGCGCCGAAAGCGCGGCCGCGAAAAATCCGGCCATCGGCCAGCGCCAATATTGCTTCGCCTTTCGCCATCAGGAAATCATCCCGGGGCGCCCGTCGTAAACGACCTCGCCCCCGACAATCGTGAGCATCGCCTTTCCACGAAGCCGCATTCCGGCAAAGGGTGTGTTGCGGCTCTTCGACCGGAACTTGGCAGGATCAACCGTCCATTCGATATTTGGATCAATAATCGTGACATCAGCGGGCATCCGGCGCGAGAGATTGCCGGACTCAAGCCGCAAAAGCCTGGCGGGATTCAGTGACATCATCTCGACCATCCGCGCAGCCGTAATAACTCCCTCGTGCACCAGGCCAAGCGCGAGCCCGAGCGAGGTTTCCAGCCCGACCACGCCGTTGGATGCGCGGGTCAGCGCCGCGGCCTGTTCCTCGGAAAGACCGGTTGCGCCTCTACTGACCGGAAAGCATCCCGCAAGCGCCTCCAGGTTCTTGGAAGCCGGATCATGCGGCGCGTGGTCGGTCGCAATCATGTCGATCGTGCCGTCGGCAATCGCCCCGCGCAGCGCCTCGACATCCTCGCGCGAGCGCAGCGGCGGATTCATCTTTGCGTCGGGACCGAAGCGCAGCACGGCGGTCTCGTCGAGGGCGAAATGATGCGGCGTCACCTCACAGGTGACGCTCACGCCGTTGCGCCGCGCCGCACGGACGAGGGCAACGGAGTCCGCGCACGAGACATGCGCCAGGTGGACCGGGGCTTCGGCGCCAAGGGCGAGCGCCAGGTCGCGTCGAATCCTCATGGTCTCGGCCAGGGCCGGTACTCCCTTGACGCCGAGGCGCCTGGACACCTCGCCCGCGTTGACCGCTCCTCCGGCGGAGAGATCGCGGTCTTCCTCGTGCAATGAGATCGCGAAACCGAGTCTTCCAATCTGGTCGAAGGCGCTGCGAAGCAGCACCTGGTCGTCAACCGGTATGCCGTCGTCGGAGAAAAGGCGCGCCCCGGCCGCAGCCATCGCTTCGTAATCGGCCAACTCCTCGCCGCGGAGTCCGAGCGTCACGGCGGACACCGGAATGAGCCGCGCCGAACGGACTTCGCATGCCTGGGCCAGCATGTAGCGAGTCACCTCGGGCGTGTCGTTGACCGGCGAGGTGTTCGCCATCGCGGCAACCGCGGTAAATCCCCCTGCCGCCGCCGCGCGCAGTCCCGACGAGATCGTCTCCTTCGCCGGAAAACCAGGATCGCGCAGGTGAACGTGCGGATCGACAAGACCCGGGACAACCCAGTATCCCGCCGCGTCGAGCGTTGCCACGTCCGCAGGTCCGCTCAGCGCGCCGGGCGGCGCGACCTCCTCGATTCGGCCGTCGACGATCAGCACGTCGAGCGCCGCGTCAACCCCATTGGCGGGATCGATCACGCGCCCGCCGCGTATCAGAAGCGCCGTCACCCTGCGCTCTCCGCTTCCTTCATCGGTTCCACCATCGAATAGACGGTCACCCGGTCGCGCGCTCGCGTGCGCGCGTTTCCGTCGGGCATTTCGAGCCTTACCTGCACGCGCTCGGAGCGCGAGGTCGGAATGTTTTTGCCGACGTAGTTGGGGCGTATCGGGACCGCGCGATGCCCGCGGTCGATCAGCACCGCAAGCTTCATCGCGGCGGGCCTTCCCTTTTCCCACAGCATCGCCATCGCACGCTGCACGGTCCATCCGCTGTTGATTACGTCATCCACAAGCACGACCACGCGACCCTCGGTTGAGATTTCCTCGGGGCCGTCGAGCGCGCGGATTGCATCGGCGCCGGCGTAAGCGTCGAGCGCCGCGCATGGCGGCCGAACTCCGGTCCGCGCTTCGATAAGGTCGCGAAGCCGCATCGCCAGCATCGCGCCGCGGCTTATCACCCCGACGAGAATCACCTGGCTCATGTCGGGGAGATCGGCAACCGCCTGCTCGGCGAGCGATTCGACGGCCTCGGCCACCTGTTCGGCGTTCATGATCTCGCGCTGCGGGCCACGCCGATACGGCTCGTAGCCGGCCTCCTCGGCCTGCTTGACGGTATCGAACACGGCGAGCGAGCCCTCCTCGATCCATTCGCGCACGTAGCTGAGGAGATTCTCCTCGAAGCGGTAGTAGCGGCGGGTTCGGACATGGCCGACGAATTCCACCGCAAGTTCGCGATCGCAATAGTCGCATCGCAACATCAGGACGTTCGCCGCGCCGCTTCTGCCGAGCCTGAAGCGGGGCGCCAGGTACGAGCCCTCGAAGCGGCTTATGCAGTTCGCGTTGGGGCATCGCGGCGCCGCCTCGGCGCGCAGGCGCACAATCGGGAGGCCGGGAAGCGCGGGCCGTTCGGCGCCCGCGGCATGCTCGAGCATCCACGCAACAAGCGCCATCCGAACCGGCACGCCCGCAGCGGCCTGCTCGAAGTAGATCGCGCGCGGATCGCTGTCGAGTTCGTAGGCGAGCTCGCCGGTGCGGGGCAGCGGATGCATCACGACGGCCTCATGCGCGCGGCTGCCCTTGAGCGCGCGTGCGTCGAACCGCACGTATTCGCCGGGCTCCGGGCCCTTGTCCGCCATCCGTTCCTTCTGCATCCGCGTTACATAGAAGGCGTCGAGCGCCTTGGGCGGCGGCGCCGGCAACTTCTCGATCGGCATCTCGGCCGTGAACAGCGCCATCTGATGAGGCGCACTGGGCGTGAGATAAAGCGCGTCAAGCCGGCCGGCGAGCGCCTTCATTTCCTCCATCGAGACGGTGGAAAAGCTGTAATTGCTCTCGGCCCGCACTCGATCGAGCACATAGTCGGGCACGTCCATCCCGGCGGTCGGCACCGCGACGATATTCGCGCCGAAGCGCGCGAGCGCATAGATCAGCGAATGAACCGTGCGGCCATACTTGAGGTCGCCGCACAGTGCGACCGTAAGCCCTCTCAGGTGGCCCTTCTTCTTGCGCAGGATGTACAGGTCACAAAGGGTCTGCGTGGGATGCTCGCGGCTGCCGTCGCCCGCGTTTATCACCGGACACGGCGCATACTGGGAGGCGACCCTCGCGGCGCCGTCGTGCGGATGGCGCAGCACGATAAGGTCGGCGTACGAACCAACTACCCGCACCGTGTCGGCGAGCGTCTCGCCCTTGGCAGCGGAACTGGCGCGCATGTCGGGCGAGCTGATGACGGAGCCGCCCAGCCGATGCATCGCGGACTCGAAACTGAGCCGGGTGCGCGTCGAGGGCTCGTAGAAGAGCGTCGCCATGATCAGCCCGTCGGCGAGCGTTATCCGCTCGGCATTGCGCAGGGCCTCGGAAAAGCGATCGGCAAGGCTGAAGATGCGCTCGATTTCGCGCAGCGACAGGTCGTCGATCGAGACGATGTCGTATTTCGGAAGCCGCGTCATCGCGACGGCGCCTCCCCAAGCAGCACCGCGTCAAGCCCATCGACCTCGGCAAGCTTTACGTAGACCCGCTGGCCCGGCTCGGCGCGCACGTTGCGGCCGACGAAATCCGCGCGAATCGGCAGTTCGCGTCCGCCGCGGTCGATCAGCACCGCAAGCTGCACCGACTCGGGACGTCCAAGATCGGAAAGCGCCTGCAAAGCCGCGCGCACCGTACGGCCCGTGTAGAGCACGTCATCGACAAGGATGACGCGTCGGCCGTCGAGTGAAAACGGCACGTTGCGTCCGAGCAGACGGGGATCGCCCGGCGCGCCCTTCTGATCGTCGCGGTAGGACGAGATGTCGAGGGTTCCGATGGGAATTTCTCCCCCGCCGGACGCGCGGATTGCGGCAGCGAGCCGGCTCGCGAGCGTCGCGCCGCGGCGCAGGATGCCAACCATGACAATTCCATCGCCGCGATTGCGTTCGGTGATTTCGTGCGCCAGACGCTTGACGGTGCGCGCCACGGCCTCGGCGTCACACGCCACTGTGGTCCTGGGAGTCATGGCGCTGGGCGCAAAAATACCCGACCGCAGGCGCAGTCGGGCTGGTTTGAATGCAATATCATCCGTGTGGACCTTTCCGCCCTCTCAGTGGCGGGTTAAAGGTTCTTTATAGTTTGTACAGAGCGCTCGCGCCTGGATCAAGCCTGGAGCGCATACCCGGGACGCGCGGGACCTCCGGATTATTCAACAGGCTCGCAAGACCGTGCTTGTGCTTTTCAGGACACGGTTAATGCTAGGCGCGACCGCGGCGCTGCTCGACCTTCTTGAGTCGTTGCTCCTGGTCGCGGACCTGCACAGTGATCCGGTCGTCGAAGCGCTCGAACTTCCGCGCGAGTGCGTCGAGCGCTTTGTTGGTCTGCTTGAGGTCGCCGCCGAGTTTTTTTTCGGTCGCTTCGGCAGAAGCACGGATCTCGCGCTTTAGCTCGCGAATCGTTTCGAGCAACTCGCGCGGCACCGCGGTTTCCGGCGCTTTGCGGTGTACGGCTTTGCCGCCGCCGGCCGCTTTGGCTTCTTCGCCAGCTTCGGCAGCCATTGCGCCGCCCGCGCGCTCCGCAATCTCACTCCTGAGATTCGATTCGCTTTGCGACAAGTGCTCTCGGAACTCGACGCGCGTGCGCCCTATCATCTCGCCGAGCCGGATCATCTCAGCGCCGAGGTCGGCACGCAGAGCGGAGATTCCGCTGCGATTTTCGGCTATCTGGTCGGAAAGAAAGCGGATCTGGTTTCCGACCTCAGCGAACTGGCCCAGCATCTCTTCGCGCAGTTTGTCGAGCCTGCCGCCGAAGCCGGAGACGGCTTCCACGACGAGTTCAAACCTCGAGCCGATTTCCTCCAGCATCGTGCCGATTCTGGCCAGTGCTTCGTCCGCCACCCCGCTTCTCTCCCTGGCTTTTACCTAATGGATAACCATCCCCAACCGGTCCCATCGCACGTGCAACAGGCCCGAGCCATCGCCGTTCCAAGACCAATAGATGAGAAACGCGCGTCCCTCAACATTATCGATCGGGACGAATCCCCAGAACCGGCTGTCATAGCTGCGGTCGCGGTTGTCGCCCATCACGAAAACGTAGCCCGGCGGCACCTTTTTGGGCCCGAAGTCGTCCCGCGGCGACAAGGGCGTGCGTTGGTCCAGGGGCAGCGAGTAATGCGCATGTGGATCGGGCATCACTTTGCCGTTCAGATACACGACCGCATTTTTGACCGCGACCGTATCGCCGCCGACCGCGATTACCCGCTTGATAAAGTCCTTGGTCGGGTCGGGCGGAAAGACGAACACGATCACGTCACCACGATGGATCGAACCGGTGCGGAAAAGATAATGCCCCCATGGAATTCCCGGAATCACCAGCCCGAAGAAGGAATCGGGAAGCCGAAGTCCGTAGGCGAACTTATCGACCAGGATATGGTCGCCGATCAGCAGCGTCGGCTCCATCGAGCCCGAAGGGATCTTGTAAGCCTGGATGAAGAAGGTTCGGATGAAGACCGCGAGGAAGAAGGCGATAATCAGCGCCTCCGCGTATTCGCGGACAACACTCTTGCGCCCCGGGGCCGCCGAATTTTCAGCGCCCGCGGGATGCCGCTGTGATTTGGGGAGATTGCGCGCGGGTTCGGCCACGGACGCCCTACTCTCCGACCTTGAGCAGGGCGAGAAACGCCTCCTGCGGGATTTCAACCCGGCCCACCTGCTTCATCCGCTTCTTGCCTTCCTTTTGCTTTTCGAGGAGCTTGCGCTTGCGCGTAATGTCTCCTCCGTAACACTTGGCCGTGACGTTCTTGCGCAACGGCTTGACCGTTTCACGCGCGATCACCTTGGCGCCAAGGGCGGCCTGGATCGCCACCTCGAACATCTGGCGCGGGATCAACTGGCGCATCTTCTCGCACAGAAGCCGGCCGCGTTCGTAGGCCTTGTCGCGATGCACGATTATCGAGAGCGCGTCGATTACCTCGCCGTTGATCCGGATGTCCAATTTAACCAGAGGCCCCGCTCGGAAGTCCAGAAACTCGTAGTCGAGCGACGCGTATCCGCGGCTCATCGACTTCAGCCGGTCGTAAAAGTCGAAGACGATCTCGGCCAGCGGCAATTCGTAGCGCAGCATCACGCGCTTTTCGTCGATATAACGGAGATCGCGCTGGATACCGCGGCGATCCTCGCACAGCTTCATCACCGCGCCGAGGAATTCATCGGGCATGTGGATCGATGCGAGGATGAAGGGCTCCTCGATCCGTTCGATCTCGCCCTCGTTGGGCAAAAGCGCGGGATTATCCACCATCAGGGTCTGCCCGGAGTAAGTGCAAACCCGGTATTCGACGGTGGGCGCGGTGACGATCAGGCTGAGCCCGAACTCCCGCTCGAGCCGCTCCTGGGTTATCTCCATGTGCAGAAGGCCGAGGAATCCCGCGCGGAAGCCGAAGCCGAGCGCCTGCGAACTCTCGGCCTCGCACACGAAGCTCGCGTCATTCAGGCGCAGCTTGTCGATCGCGTCGCGCAATGCGCCGTACTGGTTAGCCTCGGTCGGATAAAGCCCGGCGAAGACCATCGGCTTCAGTTCCTTGAATCCCGCCAGTGGTTCGGCCGCCGGACGCTCCGCGTCGGTCATCGTGTCGCCCACGCGCATGTCCCGGACTGTCTTGATACCGGCGACGACGAATCCGACCTCGCCAGGGCTGAGCGACTCAACGTCGCGCTCGTGCGGCGTGAAGTGGCCGAGCCGGAGCACCTCGCCCTCCTTGCCGGTCGCCATCAGGCGCACCTTCATGCCTTTGCGTACTTCCCCGCCGAACACGCGCACCAGGCCGACAACGCCGGTGTACGGGTCGTACCAGCTGTCGAAAATCAGAGCGCGGAGGCTTGGGTTCTCGGGCACTTTCGGCGGCGGAACGCGCTTTACGATTGCCTCGAGCACCTCTTCGATTCCGATTCCCTCCTTGGCGCTCGCCAGGATCGCGTCTTCCGCGTCAAGCCCGATAATGTCCTCGATCTGACGGCGGGTGTGCTCGATATCGGCGCCCGGAAGGTCGATCTTGTTGATGACCGGGATTATTTCGAGTCCGTGCTCGAGCGCCAGATAGACGTTGGCAAGGGTCTGCGCCTCGACGCCCTGGCTTGCATCGACGACCAGCAAGGCGCCCTCGCACGCGGCGAGACTGCGCGAGACCTCGTAGGCGAAATCGACATGCCCGGGCGTGTCAATCAGGTTCAGGACGTACGAGCGGCCGTCGCGGGCTGTGTAGTTGAGCCGTACCGAACGGGCCTTGATCGTAATGCCGCGTTCGCGCTCCAGGTCCATCGAGTCGAGAAACTGCTCCTTCAACTCCCGCTTGGAGAGCGCACCGGTGCGCTCCAATATCCGATCGGCAAGAGTGGACTTGCCATGATCGATATGGGCGATAATCGAAAAGTTGCGAATCCGGTCAGGCGCGGTCATCTGGTGCGAACTAATTGCGGCGCTCCTTGAAGAAACGCAGAGTTTCCCGCAGTCCGTCGCGCAGCGCCACCTCGGGCTTCCATCCGAGCACCCTTTCGGCCCGGGCCGGCGAAATCACGGAACGACGCTGTTCGCCCGGCCTGGCAGCCGCGTATCGGGGCGGCGCTTTCACGCCGGCCGCCTCGGCAAGCATCGCGTACAAGTCGTTTACGCTGGTTTCAACCGCGGTCCCGATATTTATCGGACCACCCGCATCGCTTCGAAGCGCAGCCAGGTTGGCGCGCACGACGTCTCCTACAAAAGTATAATCACGAGTCTGCCCGCCGTCTCCGTAGATCGTGCACGGGACGCCGGTGAGCAGCCGCGCGCAGAAGATCGCGACCACTCCGGCCTCGCCGTGCGGGTCCTGGCGCGGCCCGTAAACATTCGCGTATCTCAGCGCGACGTAATCGATCCCGTACTCGGCCTTGTAGAAGAAGAGGTAGCTCTCGGTCGAAAGCTTGGCGACTCCGTAAGGACTCACCGGCCGCGCGGGATGGTTTTCGTCGCAGGGAAAAGCCTCCTGCTCGCCGTAGATCGCTCCTCCGGTCGAGGAGAAGATTATCCGGCGGACGCCGCTTCTGCGCGCCGCCTCCATCATGTTCAGAAAGCCGACCAGGTTGACCTGGGCGTCATGGACCGGGTCCGCGACCGAACGGCGCACGTCCATCTGGGCGGCGAAGTGAAAGATCACCTCGGGCTTTTCGGCTCCGATAACCCGATTGACCGCGTCCGCGTCGCGAAGATCGGCGTGATAAAAGCGCGCCGCTGGATTGACCTGCTCGCGCTTGCCCGTGGCAAGGCTGTCGAGTACGGAAATTTCATGGTCGCCGGCCCTGACCAGGGCGTCCACGGTATTCGAGCCGATAAAGCCGGCTCCTCCAGTAACCAGGATTCGCATCGCCACCCCTTGCGCCGCTTATTCGGCCCTGCGCCCGATCGAGTAGTACTTGAACTCGAGCGCCTTCATCAGTTGAGGATCATACAGGTTGCGGCCGTCGAATATTACCGGCTGCTTCAGCAACGTGCGGATGCGCTGGAAATTCGGGTGCCGGAACTCGTTCCACTCGGTCAGGATAAGGAGCGCGTCGGCGCCGTTCAGCGCGTCGTAGTTGGACTTGTGGTAGCTCAGCCGGTCGCCGAAAATCCGGCGCGCGTTTTCCAGTGCTTCCGGGTCGTGCGCACGCACCGAGGCTCCCGCCTTGAGCAGCTCCTCGATAATCACCAGCGACGGCGCTTCGCGCATGTCGTCGGTGCGTGGCTTGAAGGCGAGTCCCCACACTGCGAACGTCCGCCCGCTGAGGTCCGGCCCGAAGTGCTCCATAACGCGGGCCACAAGCCGGCGCTTCTGGAGGTTGTTGACGTGCTGCGCGGCCTTGAGCAGTTGGAAGTCAAGCCCATTCTCGGCGCCGGTGCGAATCAGGGCCTCGACGTCCTTGGGAAAGCACGAGCCGCCGTAGCCCACGCCGGGAAACAGGAATTGGGTGCCGATCCTGCGGTCCGAGCCGAGTCCCCGGCGCACCTGGTTTATCTCCGCGCCGACCGCCTCGCACAGGTTTGCAATCTCGTTGATGAAGGAAATCCTGAGCGCGAGCATCGAGTTGCACGCGTACTTGGTCAACTCGGCGGAACGCGGGTCCATCACGAGGATCGGATTGTCGGTGCGGGTGAACGGCGCATGAAGCTCGCGCAGGATCGCGGTCGCCTGTTCGGAGAGGCTGCCGATCAGCACGCGGTCGGGCCGCATGAAGTCCTCGATGGCGGAACCTTCCTTGAGGAATTCCGGCACCGAACAGACGTCGATCTTGTGCCTGGCGAGACGCGCGGCGATCTCGCGAACCCGGTCGTTGGTGCCAACCGGAACCGTGCTCTTTACGCACAGCACATGGTAACCGGTTACCGCGCGCGCGATCTCCTCGGCGGCCTTCAACACCCCGCTCAGGTCCGCAGCGCCGTCCGAACCCATCGGAGTCCCCACGGCGATAAACGAAACCATCGACTGTGCGACCGCCTCGGCCGTGTCGGTGGTGAAACGAAGCCTGCCCTCGCTCATGTTGCGGTGCACCAGCTCGGCAAGGCCGGGTTCGTAGATCGGGATTTCGCCGCGCTTGAGCGCTTCGATACGCGCCTCGTCGATATCGACGCAAATCACCTCGTTGCCGCTTTCGGCGTAGCAGGTTCCGCTCACGAGGCCGACGTACCCGGTCCCAACGACTGCGATGTTCATCGGACGAGCCTCAGAATTCTTCCTTGATTACGTAAATCGGCTTGTGCTGCGATTCGTGATAGGTCCGCGCAAGCATCTCGCCCAAAAGCCCCAGGCTGATGAACTGCACGCCGACGACGATCAGCAGGATCGCCAGCAGCAGGGCCGGACGATTCGCGAGCCGCGCCCCGAGGAAGACCTTTTCGAACACGAGGAGCGCGGTCCAAAGCGCTCCGAGTGCGCCAAACGCAAGGCCGATCAGGCCGAAGACCTGGATCGGGCGCGTCGAGTAGCCGGACAGGAACTTGACGGTCATCAGGTCGAGCACCGTGCGCACGATCCGTCCCGGTCCGTATTTCGAGCTGCCCGTGCGCCGAGGCCGGAAATTCACTTCGACCTCGGCAATCCTCGCGCCCTGCTCCGCCGCGATCGCGGGTACGAAGCGATGCATTTCGCCGTAAAGCCTGAGGCTTCGCGCGAGATCGCCGCGGTAGGCCTTGAACGTGCACCCGTAGTCGTGGAGCCTGACGCCGGTAATTCGCGAGATGAGCGCATTGGCCGCTATCGACGGCATCCGGCGCGACAGCGCCGAATCCTTCCATCGCTCGGTGCGCCATCCGCTGGCGAGGTCATATCCCTCTTTCAGCTTCGCGAGAAGCTTCGGGATGTCTTGAGGATCGTTTTCGCCGTCGCCGTCCATCGCGATAACGGTCTCGCCGGTCGAATGCTCGAGCCCGCACTGGAGCGCCGCGGTCTGCCCGGTGTTCCGCGCAAGGCGTATCACCCGCACGCGCGAGTCGGCCTCCCTGATGCGGCGCAGCACGGCGTCGCTTCCGTCGGTGCTGCCGTCGTCGACGAACAGGATCTCGCTTGAGCAGCAGAGCGAATCCAGCACGCGCGCAAGCTCCCGGTGGAGCGGTTCAAGGTTGTCCCGCTCGTTGAAGAGCGGAATCACGACCGAGAGGTCCATCGCGAATGATGGGAGTCCGTGAGTTCGATGAAGGCGCGATAGCGCTGGTCGATCTCCTCCCAGGTCAGTTGGGTTATCCGTTCCAGCGAAAACCGTTCCACGACAAACGAGGCGACCACCGTGCCGTAGACCACGGCGGTGCGCAGCACGCTTTCGTTCAGCCGTCCGTTGCGCGCCAGGAACCCCATCGTCGCGCCCGCGAAGGTGTCGCCCGCACCGGTCGGATCAACCACCTCCTCGAGCGGGTACGCCGGAACGGCGAACATCCCCTCGCGACTGAACTGAAGCACGCCGTACTCGCCACGCTTGACCAGCACCGACTTCGGGCCCATCGCGAGGATCGCGCGGCCGGCCTTCACCAGGTTGTGCTCGCCGCTCAGGAGCCGCGCTTCTTCGTCGTTGATCGTCAGGATGTCGAGTTTCGGAAGCAGCCTGTCCAGCGCGGGCCGCTCGTTCGCGATCCAGTGGTCCATCGTGTCCGCAGCGACGACCTTGGGACTTTTAACCTGCGAGAGCACCCACGACTGGAGCTCGGGCGCGATATTGGCAAGGAACAGGAAGTCGCAGGTGCGCTGGTCGGGAAGCAATTTCGGCTGGAAGCCCTGGAAGACGTTGAGCGCAAGCGCGACCGTGTCGCGCTTGTTCATGTCTTCGTGGTAGCGGCCATGCCAGCGGAAGGTCTTGCCCTCCCTGCGCTCGAGCCCGCGGATATCGATATTGCGCTCGGTAAACAGGCGCTCATGCTCGGGCTTGAAGTCCGTTCCGACCACCGCAACCAGGCTGACCGGTGCGAAGAATCGCGCGGCAATCGCGAAGTAGCTGGCCGCGCCGCCCAGCGCTTCGGTAACCCCGCCGTGATCGGTCTCGACCGTGTCGTAGGCAACCGATCCAACCACAACGATACTCATTCAGACCACCTCTATCCCCGCGTCGCGCGGCCTACAGGTATTTTCCTATGAGGAGTTTAAGTTGAGCCAAACGCCCGGGCGGGATCATGGCCCGGTCGGTGATAATCGCGTCCTTCAGCGCGCTCGCGCAGCCGCATCCGCCGCCGCGGACGCCGAGCGAGCGCGACAGGGTCGCGACGGCTTTCTGCGCGGCCGCCACGTTGAGCCTCATCACGCGAAGAATTTCTCCGATATCGACGGCGCTCACGCTTTCGTGCCAGCAATCGTAGTCGGTCACGAGCACCATCGTCGCGTAACAAAGCTCGGCCTCGCGCGCGAGCCGCGCCTCCTGCATTGCGGTCATGCTGATCACGTCAACGCCCCAGCTCCGGTAGAGATTCGATTCAGCGCGCGTGGAGAACTGCGGGCCTTCGATGCACAGGTAGGTCCCACCCTCGTGAATCGTGGCGCCGACGCTTCGCCCCGCCTCTGCCAGGTCGCGCGCAAGTATCGGACAGACCGGATCGGCGAGCGAAACGTGTGCCACGATGCCGTCGCCGAAGAAGGTTTGCGGCCGTTTGAAAGTGTGATCGATAAACTGGTGCGGCACCACGAGGTCGCCGGGCTTTATATGCTCCTTCATGCTGCCTGCGGTGCTTACCGATACCAGGCATTCGACGCCGAGCTGTTTCATCCCGTAGACATTGGCCCGGTAGTTCAGCTCGCTCGGCAGTATCCGATGGCCTTTGCCGTGGCGCGCGAGAAAAACCGCCACGGCGTCGCCGAACCTTCCGCGATAATATGGCCCGGAGGGCTTTCCGAAGGGCGTATCGAGGTCGATCTCTTCGACGTCCTCCAGTCCCTCGATGTCGTAGAATCCGCTTCCGCCGATAATTCCAAGTATTTGTTTCGCCATCTGCCCGCCTGAACCGCTCTTCCTGGCCGGGTCAAGCCGTACCGCCATCCTCACATCGGGTCTCCCGCGCCGGAATCCGCCTTATAAGGACACGGCCCGGGATCAGGGCCATCCTTGAGAAAATATCTAGAGGCTTTCGGCCTGGGAAGCGCCTTGTTCGGCGTAGAGCTGACCACATGCGGCGGCAATATCGGCGCCCCGGCTCTCGCGGATTGTCGCGGTCAGGTTACCCCGCTGCAATATCGCTTGAAAGTCCTCGACCGCCGCCCGCGATGCCGGTTCGAAACCAGCTCCCGGAAACGGGTTGAAGAATATCAGGTTGACTTTTGCCCGCAGAGGTCCGAGCAGTCGAACCAGCCGGCGCGCGTCGTCGGGAGAATCGTTGACCCCGCGCAGCATCACGTATTCAAAGGTGATCCGGTCGCGATGCTTGAGCGGGACGCGCCTGCACGTCTCGAGCAGCATCTTGAGCGGATAGCGACGGTTGATCGGCGCGATACGGTCGCGGAGTTCGCCGGTGGTCGCGTGCAGCGAAACCGCAAGGCGTACCGGGATTTCGGCGAGCAGCCGCTCTATCCCGGGCACCAGCCCGACGGTGGAGACCGTGATACGCCGCGGCGAGATTCCCATCCCCCATCGCGAAGTCATGATTTTGAGGGCCTTCAGCAGCCGCGGATAATTCGCCAGCGGCTCGCCCATCCCCATGAAGACGTAGTTGGTAATTTCTTCGCCGGCACTGAGTTCGTGGCGCGCAAGAAAGATCTGCGAGAGGATTTCACCGGTATCGAGATTGCGCCGTAGGCCCATCCGCGCCGTCGCGCAGAACGCGCACCCCATTGCGCATCCGGCCTGGCTGGAGATACATAGCGTCAGCCGCTCGCGCCCCGGGATGATGACGGTTTCGATTTTCTCGCCGTCGGCCAGCGCGACTAGCAGTTTGCGGGTTCCGTCGGCCGAGCGCGCCACGGAAGCAGCAGTGGCTGAGCCAATCTTAAACCTATACTTTAGATATTCACGGAACCCGCGCGGCAGTTCCAGCATCTGGTCAAACGACTGCGGCGCTCGTCCGTAAATCCATCCCGCGAGCTGCTCCGCGCGAAACCGCTTCTCGCCCGCGGCGGCCACCAGCCGTTCGAGTTCCTCGAGCGTGAAACCGCGAATATCGGCGCGAGCGGTTGCGGGCGCGGCTTCGGCGCAGTTTGGGGCTTGATTCACAGCGGGTATTCTATCCGAAAAACCGCCGCCAGGAAGGCGGGTGCGCCAACCGATTGCGACCGCCAGGCTTGCGTTGTGGCGAGGGCCCGCGGCGAATGAAACGGCAGCGGGGGCTATCGCATCCGCTGCCGCCCGTCTCTGGCGCGCTCGCGTCGCAGAACTACGAAACGATATCGAGGGTGCTGAAGAAGAAAGCCACCTCGCGCGCAGCCGTTTCGGGGGCGTCCGAGCCGTGCACGGCGTTCTGCTCCACGTCGATGCCGAAGTCTTTGCGGATTGTGCCAGGGTTGGCCTTTTTGGGATCGGTGGCGCCCATCAGCTCGCGCCATCGGAGGATCGCGTTTTCGGCTTCGAGCACCGCGATTACGACCGGCCCCGACGACATGTAGTCACAGAGCGAGCCGTAGAACGGGCGCTCCTTGTGCACTTCGTAAAAAGCCTCGGCCTGTGCGCGCGTGAGATGCATCAGCCTGAGCGCGCGGAGCTTGAGGCCGGAAGCCTCGATACGCTTGATGATATCGCCGATAAAACCGCGCCTGACGGCGTCGGGCTTGATTATGGCAAGAGTCCGTTCCATGTCAGGCACGTTCCATTGCGTCGAGCAGATTCTTCATAGTCGAGCCAAGCTCGGCCGGGCTCATCGCAACCGTAACGCCGCAGGCCTTGAGCGTGGCGATTTTGTCTGCCGCGGTTCCGCGTCCGCCCGAGATAATCGCGCCCGCATGGCCCATCCTGCGGCCCTTGGGCGCGGTCTGTCCCGCGATAAACGCTACGACGGGCTTCTTCACGTTGTTCTTTATAAACTCTGCGGCTTCCTCTTCGGCCGTCCCGCCGATCTCTCCAATCATGATGATCGCGCGGGTCCTGGGGTCCTCATTAAACAGGCGCAGCGCGTCCACGTGCGAGGTGCCGACGATCGGGTCGCCACCGATTCCGATGCACGTCGACTGGCCGAGACCGAGCCTGGTGAGTTGATGTACCGCCTCGTAGGTGAGCGTGCCCGAGCGCGAGACCACGCCGATATCGCCGGGCTTGTGGATGTAGCCGGGCATGATTCCTATCTTGCACTCGCCGGGCGTGATGATACCGGGGCAGTTAGGCCCGATAAGCCTGCTTTTCGAGCCGCGCAGGTAATGGGCCACCTTGACCATGTCGAGGACCGGAATTCCCTCGGTAATGCAGATGATCAGCTCGACGCCTGCGGCCGCCGCTTCAAGGATGGCGTCGGCGGCGAACGGCGGGGGCACATAGATCACGCTCGCGTTTGCGCCGGTCTCGCGCCGTGCTTTCTCGACCGTGTCAAAAATCGGGATGCCTTCAAAATCGGTTCCGCCCTTGCCCGGGACGACGCCGGCGACCATCTGGGTGCCGTATTCGCGGCACGCCCGCGTGTGAAACTGGCCGGTTGCGCCGGTGATACCCTGGGTAATGACGCGCGTGTTCTTGTCTACTAGAATGCTCATCAGGAAGTCCCATCAACTGATAGCTTCGACCACGCGGCGCGCGGCGTCGGCCATGTCGGCTGCGGCAATAACCTTGATCCCCGAATCTTTTAGGATCTGTTTGCCCTGTTCGACGTTGGTGCCCTCCATCCTGACCACCAGCGGAACGCTGAGGTTCACTTCCCTGGCCGCCTTGACGACACCCTCGGCCAGCACGTCGCATCGCATGATGCCGCCGAAGATGTTGATCAGCACGGCCTTCACGCGAGGATCGGAAAGCAGGATTCGGAACGCGGCGGAAACCTTTTCGGCGTTGGCGCCGCCACCGACGTCGAGGAAATTGGCGGGCTCCCCGCCGTAGTACTTCACGATGTCCATCGTGGCCATCGCCAACCCCGCGCCGTTGACCATGCATCCGATATTGCCGTCGAGATGGATGTAGCTGAGATCGTACTTGGCGGCTTCGGTTTCCGCAGGATCCTCTTCATTCGGGTCGCGAAGTTCTCGGATATCGGGATGACGGAAAAGTCCGTTGTCGTCGAATGACAGCTTCGCGTCCAGACAGACGATGCGTCCTTCCGCTGTGACGACCAGGGGATTTATCTCGATAAGCGAGGCGTCGGTTTCGAGGAACGCGCGATAGAGCGAGGACAGCAGCCCGGTGAACTGGCCGACCTGCTTGTCCTTGAGTCCGAGCCCAAAGGCTATCTTGCGTGCCAGGAAGCCGGATACGCCGAGCAGCGGATCGATCGCCTCGGTGATGATCTTCTCGGGCGTCTTGGCGGCGACCTCCTCGATATCCATCCCGCCCTCGGTGCTCGCGATGACGGACACCGCGCGCGCATTTCGATCGACGAGAAGTCCGAGGTAAAGCTCGCGCGCAACGTTGCTCGCCTCCTCGACGTAAACGCGACGCACTATCCTGCCCTGCGGGCCGGTCTGATGCGTGACGAGCGGCTTGCCGAGCAGCTTTGCGGCGAAATCGCGCGCCTCCTCAGGGCTCGAGACAAGCTTGACGCCGCCCGCCTTCCCGCGTCCACCGGCATGGATCTGCGCCTTGACGACGACTCTCGACTGGCCAAGCGCCTTGAATGCGGCTGCGGCTTCCTCGGGCGTCGCCGCAGGCTGTCCCTTGGGGACAGGTGCGCCAAAACGGCCGAGAATCTGCTTGGCCTGGAACTCGTGAATGTTCATTTCAACCTCATTATGGTCACGGCGAGGGCGCAAAGGGGCCCTCGCGACGCCGTGCGAACGCGCGACACGGCGCCCGCCTATCGCTGAAACAGGTTACGCAGCCACTTCAGCGAGGCCTTCTGGCCCACCCATGCGATCGACGTGGTAAGCGGTATCCCCTTGGGGCAGACTTCGACGCAGTTCTGCGCGTTGCCGCAGTCGGCCACCCCGCCCTCTCCCATCAGCGCCTCGATACGCTCATCCTCATGCATTGCACCGGTCGGATGCTGGCTCATCAGGAAGGTCTGGCCGAGAACCGCCGGCCCCATGAATTTCGAATGGCTGTTGACCTGGGGGCACGCCTCCAGGCAGCAGCCGCACGTCATGCATCGCGAGAACAGGTAGGCGAACTGCTGGACGTCGGGGCTGATTCGCGGTCCCGGTCCGAGGTCGTAGGTGCCGTCGATGGGAATCCATGAATGGACCTTCTTCAGATGCTCGAACATCGCCGAGCGGTCCACCCACAGGTCGCGGATCACCGGAAACTTTGTCATCGGTTCGACGGTGGTCGGATTGGGCAGTTGCTCGGCAAGCGCGGTGCATGCCTGCCGCACGCGTCCGTTGATAACCATCGTACACGCGCCACATACCTCTTCGAGGCAGTTGGCGTGAAACACGACCGGAGCGACCGCCTTGCCCTGGCGATTGACCGGATTGCGGCGAATCTCCATCAGCATCGAGACGATATTGTGATGCGGCAGGAACGGCAGCTCGAATTCCTCCCAGTAGCTGCGCGACTGGGGATTCTCCTGGCGCTTTATTCTCAGAACGATTGTGCGTTCGGCCACGGAAATCCTCTCCCTTTCCTAGGCGGCCTTGCTTTGAGTTGCGTGGCTGTCCACGTCGTAGCGGCGCGGGCGCGGTTTGATAAGGCTCACGTCAACCGGCTCGAAACTGAAGCGCGGGCCGTCGGACGACCACTGCGCAAGCGTTGACTTGAGCCAATTCTCGTCGTCGCGATTCGGGAACTCGGGCTTGTAATGCGCGCCGCGCGACTCGTTGCGATTGAGCGCTCCGAGCGTGATCGGGCGGGCGAGTTCGAGCATGTTCCAGAGCTGGCGCACGAACAGCACCTCCTGGTTGGCCCATTTACCGCGGTCGCTGAGCCCGATCCGCGCCCAGCGCTCCTTGAATTCGAGCAGCTTGTTGTCGGTCGCCTTGAGCTTGTCGTTGTAGCGCACGACCGTCACGTTTTCGGTCATCAGGTCGCCGAGCTCGCGCCAGATGGCGAAGGCGTTCTCGGGGCCGTCCATGCGGAAAATCTTCTCGAACATCTCGCGCTGGCGCTGGACTTCCTGGTCGTAGATGCGCGACTCGGCACGATTGGGATACGCCTTGGCGTACTCGATCATGTTCGGCGCGGCAACCATCCCGCCGTACACGCACGACAGCAACGAGTTCGCGCCCAGGCGGTTTGCGCCGTGATACTGGAACTCGCATTCGCCCGCAGCAAACAGGCCCTTGATGCTCGTGTGCTGGCTGTAATCGACCCACAGCCCCCCCATCGAGTAATGCATCGACGGGAAGATTTTCATCGGGACTTTGCGCGGGTCCTGGCCGACGAATTTCTCGTAAATCTCGATCACGCCTCCGACCTTGCGGTTGAGCAGTTCGGGATCGAGATGGCTTACGTCGAGATAAACCAGCGGCTGGCCATCGACTCCAAGACCCATCTCGTAGACAACTTTGTGAATCGCGCGGGTTGCGATATCGCGTGGGACCAGGTTTCCGTAGGCCGGGTACATCTCCTCGAGAAAGTACCACGGCTTGCCGTCGCGATAGGTCCACACCCGTCCGCCCTCGCCGCGAATCGATTCTGAAATCAGCCGGTTCTTGTCCTCGCCGGGGACTGCGGTGGGATGAACCTGGATGAACTCGCCGTTGGCGTATATCGCGCCCTGCTGATAGCAGGCGCTCGCCGCCGAGCCGGTATTGACCAGCGACTGGGTCGAGCGTCCGAAGACCAGCCCGGGGCCGCCAGTGGCGATCATCACGCTGTCGGCCGGAAAAGCGCGAATCTCAAGTGAGCGCGTGTCGATGGCGCAGATGCCCTTGCATTCGCCAGACTCGTCCTGGACGATGCTGACCATCTCCCATGCTTCGAACTTCCTGATAAGACCGTCGACTTCATAGCGGCGCACCTGCTCGTCGAGCGCGTACAGGAGCTGCTGTCCGGTCGTCGCACCGGCAAAGGCGGTGCGATGATGCTTGGTGCCGCCGAAACGGCGGAAGTCGATCAGTCCTTCGGGTGTGCGATTGAACATCACGCCCATCCGGTCGAACAGGTAGATGATCCCCGGTGCAGCTTCGCACATCCCCTTGACGGGCGGCTGATGAGCCAGGAAGTCGCCGCCGTAGATGGTGTCGTCGAAATGAATCCAGGGCGAATCGCCTTCGCCCTTGGTGTTGACCGCGCCATTGATACCGCCCTGCGCACATACCGAATGCGAGCGCTTGACCGGCACGATCGAGAAGAGGTCGACATGTTCCCCCTGCTCGGCCAGCTTCATCGCGGTCATCAGTCCCGCAAGTCCGCCGCCAACGACGATATGATGTCCCGGCATGATCCTCTCCTACGCAGGTGCGCGGAACGCGAGCAGCGTCGCCACGCTCACAATCGCCAGTATAACGAACAGTGCCATGCACGCCTTGTTTACCATCGCCTGCGACCGCGGTCCGACTGTAAGGCCCCAGGTGATGCAGAACGTGAAGATGCCGTTGCACAGATGGTAAATGCAGGCCAGCACGCCGACTATATAAACCGTCAGGATGACGGGATTCATCATGAAAGCGTGCATCCGCGCGTAGTTGGTCTCGATCCCGGTCATGTAAAACCAGGCCCGCGTCGTCAGCACGTGGAACAGGATGAACAGCAGCGCGAGCGCGCCCGTGATCCTCTGCAGCGTGTACTGGAGGTTGCGCGGGTAAGGATAGGCGGCGACGTTCGGCTCGGAAGTGGCCGTAATCACCAGGCCGTAGATCGCGTGGTAAAGGATCGGAATCCACAGCACGACCGCCTCGATGACGATCTCCAGCGGGAGCGTGCGGGTGAACTCGGTTTCCTTCCACCAGACGGCACCGCCGCGCAGCACGTACGAATTTTCGAACAGGTGGAAGAACAAGAAGCCGCCGATCGGGATGATCCCGCTCAGCGAATGAATCCGGCGCAGGAGCCAGTGGCGCTCGTCTGCAGCCGTTAAGCGCGGCGCCGCGACCGCCGCCGCATATTCGTCAGCCATAGCCTCTTCCCAGCCTTTCGCCTTTGCTTCTAAGCCGCGAGAACCTTGTCCATCGCCTCGACCAGTTCGCGCACGTGGGCGACCGAACTGGCGAAAGCCTTTTTCTCCGCCTCGGTAAGATTGATCTCGACGATCCGCTCGACCCCTCCCGAGCCGATAATCACCGGAACGCCGGCATAAAGCCCGCTCACTCCGTACTCGCCCTCAAGGTAGGCAGCGCACGGCAGAACTTCCTTGCTGTCGCGCATGTAGGCCTCGACCATCTTATACGCCGCGGCACCAGCTGCGTAATAGGACGATGTCTTCATCAGCTCAACGATCTCGCCACCGCCCTTGCGCGTGCGCTCCTCGATCTGGTCAAGCCGCGCGGGCGTGACGAAACGTTCGATCGGAACTCCCGCGACGGTCGTGTAGCTGCGCACCGGCACCATGTCGTCGCCATGCCCGCCGAGCACCATAGCCTGCACGCTCTGTACCGAAACTCCAAGCTCGGCCGCGAGAAAAGTGCGATAGCGCGCCGAGTCGAGCACTCCGGCCTGACCGGCCACGCGATTCTTGGGGAAGCCGGTGACGCGCTTCATCTGCGTCACCATCGCATCGAGCGGATTCGTCACGACGATCACGAAGGCGTTGGGGGCGTGGCTCTTGATGGCGGCGCCTACGTCGCTCATCACCTTCGCGTTGATCTTCAGCAGGTCGTCGCGGCTCATCCCCGGCTTTCGCGGCGAGCCCGAGGTAACCACACAGCAGTCCGCGCCCTCGATTGCGCGAATATCCGTGGTGCCAACCACGCTGGCGTCGATACCCACGACCGGGGCCGACTCCAGCATGTCGAGCGCCTTGCCCTGGGGCAGGCCGTCGATGATGTCATACAGGACGATGTCGCCAAGGCCGTTTAGAAAACACAGATGGGCGCAGGTCGCACCCACGTTACCCGAACCAATAAAAGCAATCTTTTTCCTTGCCACGGTACTCTCCGGCCTTCAGGATCGGGACGATCTTGAAGTCTAGCTTATAATCGAAAGCTAGCTAATCAGGCAATCTTAACTGCCAAGGTCCCCGGGCGGGCGACTTCGCCGTCCGGCCTCGTTTAAATAGCAACGATTTTCCGCGATGTGAAGTTTCGCCTCGTTTTCCTTGCGTCGCTCGTCCGGCAGGGGTCGAGCCATCCGGCACAGCGCTCACCCCACCCGCTCCTCAGGTGTAGCGCAACCACTTGACAATTTCACCGAACCGGACGCGCTTGCCGTACATCAATATGCCGACCCGGTAGATTCGCCCGCAAAGCCGCATCGTGAACCAGATCGTTACCACCAGGATCGCGATCGAAAGCGCTATCTGCCACGCGGGCGGATTTCCCGACACGATTCTCGTGTACATCAGCAGCGGCGAGCACAACGGCACCATCGAGGCCACGACCGTCACCGGCGCATCCGGTGAGGTCACCCCCGGTCCCATCAGGACGGTCGCCGCGACAAGCGGCGAAATGATCACCATGTTCCATTGCTGTGCGTCCTCCATCGATTCGAACGCGGCTCCCACCGCGGCAAACATCGCGGCGTAAAGCAGGAAGCCCAGCACGTAGAACACCGCGAAATACACGAACCACGAGGTCGCCAGATGCACCGTGCCGACGTGAAGCGCAGCCGCAAGCGACGGCATCGCCAGCACCATCATGACCGTCCATACCGCAGCCTGGCTAAGCCCGACCGCTCCCGTTCCGATTATCTTTCCCGCCATCAGCTCATCCGACGTGAGCGAGCACAGCAGCACCTCGACGACGCGCGAGCCTTTTTCCTCCATCACCGACCGCATCACCATTACGCCGTAGGAAAGCAGCGTGATAAACATGAGGAACACGAGCCCGAAGGCGGCGAGCATCCCGCCCAGCACGTCGCTCTGAGCGCCGCCCGACGCGCCGACATTGACCGTGCGCAGTCTGACCGTCGCGAGCATCGAGTCCGCCTGCTCGGGTGGAACCCCGCGCGCGATAAGGCGCCGGCGCCGAATCGCATAGCTTACCGCGTCGCGTATCAGGCCGGCGCCGACAAAATCACTCGGGCTGTTGGTGAAATAGCCGATATCGCCGTGCTTAAGCGCCTCGGCGTCGAGCCACACGTAGGCGTGGAGCTTTCCGGCGCGCAGTTCGCCGGTGAGCCGCGCGCGTTCGGCGGCCGTGGTATCGGTCTCGACCCTCCCGAGGTAGGTTCCGTTGCTCTCCAGCCAGAGCCGATCGCGCACCGATTTTCCCAACGCCTCATCGGGAGAGACAATTGCCACCCTGCGGGTCCGCGAGCCGCCCTGCCCGGACAGCACCGCCGGCACAAGGATCGTTCCGAGCAGGAACGCGGGCATCAGGAGCGTGGTCAGGACGAAGGAGCGCGAGCACGCGCGCTCGAGGTACTCGCGCCTGAGCACGAGCCAGGTGTTTCTAAGCCCGCGCGTTGCCATCGCCTTTCGTCACCGCGTCGATAAAAATATGCTCAAGCGACGGTTCCATCACCTCGAACCGCGAGATTCGAAGCCGTGGTGCAACCTCGCGCAGCAGCTGCTGCGCGTCGGCGCCTGGCCTCAGGCGAAGCTCGGCGTAATTTCCGTAGTCGGTCGCCGATTCGACCGTCGGATGGGCCGCGAGCAGACGTCCGTCGCCCTCGTATTCGATCTGCACGAAGCGCTTGCCGTAGCGTCCCTTGATCTCGCGCAGGCTTCCCGACAGTACCGCGCGCCCGCGGTCGAGCAGGCAGATCGCGTCCGAGAGCTTTTCGACCTGTTCCATCCGATGGGTCGAGAAGAGGATCGCGCGGTCCGAGTTCTTGAGTTCGAGCAGTACGTCCTTGAGTTGCACGCTGTTGACCGGGTCGAGTCCGGCGAACGGCTCGTCCATGATCAGCAGATCGGGCTCATGGAGCACCGCGGCGATAAACTGCATCTTCTGCTGCATCCCCTTGGACAGTTCCTCGACCTTGCGTTCCATCCACTGCGCGACGCCGAGCCTCTCGGCCCACGCCGTCGCGCGGGCGCGCGCCTGGCGTGCGCCAAGCCCGTTCAGTTGTCCGAGGAAAACCAGGTTGGCGAGCGCCGTCATCCGGCGGTAAAGTCCGCGTTCCTCGGGCAGATAGCCGACCCGCGCGAGGTTGCGCCGGTCGAAAGGCTGGCCGAAGAGCCGCACCTCGCCACCGTCGGGCATGGTTATTCCGACCATCATCCGAAGCGTGCTGGTCTTGCCCGCGCCGTTGGGCCCGAGCAGGCTGAAAATCTGTCCGCGCGTGACCGCGAACGAAAGCGCCGTTACCGCGGCGACATCGTCGTAGGATTTGCTGACTGACACGAGTTCGACCGCCGCGGGCGCGGAGGCCGCGTGCGCATTGGTCATCGCGGGCTTCGCCGCACTGTGGAGATTGGCAGCCAGTCGGGTTCCTCAGTGCGCGCCGGTTTGGGCGGGAGTTCTCGTCCACGGACGCGCGCGGACTATCCAACCGAAGATATGCGCCGCCATTCGCGGACCATCCATCGAGGTCATCGTTCCATCCGGAAGGCCGAATCGGCTTCCACGGCGCGTCGCGCCAGCCGGCTCGGGCGCGGTGAAAATATCCGCCCTCGCGCCGCCGTTCGGCCTTACGGCCGCAGTGCCGATCAACGCGGCGCCAGGCGCCATCGCGCGCGCTACCATACCTGCGACCTCTGATCCCATAAACGCCCCATCCGAAAGCATAAGCCCGTTGCGTATCTCGAACCAGCGAATCGGGGGAGATTTAATTCCCCCCGGACAGCCATCACGCCACGCGACGGAATTTGACAAGGACGCTAATAATATTGGATAGGGATTCGAGTTGCGCTGGGTCGAAACAGTTGTCCGGTACTGATCCAGGGAGGCTCGCGTGAGGCTAATAAGAACCCTCGCGCTCGCGATGCTGGCTCTCGGGCTTGCGGCTCTCGTGAGCGGTCCGGTCCGCGCCCAGGTCAAACCCGGCGACGTCATCACCATGACCAATGCCGTGCTGGTGAAAAAGCTGCTAAGCCCCGGCAACTACCTGCTGGTCGAGCACGGGATGACGCTGGACATCGTGCCGACCGAGAAACTCGAATGGCCGCCGCCTTACAAGGCCGCGACCGAGAAATATCACGCGCAGGTCAGGCTGCTGCCGAGCGGTTCACTGCAGAACTACACCGCAGGATTGCCGTTTCCGCTGCTCGACCCGAACGATCCGCAGCTAGCGCTCAAAGTGATGTGGAACTACGAGTTCCGTCCGCTCTACAGCGACGACGTTGACCTGCGTTATCCGGAGGTAGCCAGCTATTCCGCCGCCTCGAAGGGCCGGGCGCTGAGCTTCTTTACGGTCAAGCACTTCGCCTTTTATAACAACGTCGGCCGAATCGAGGTCCCGCCCGTCCCGACCGATCCCGACGCGGCGGCAAGCGGCATCCGCTATCGCTTCGGTTTCTATCCGTTCCTGAGCCCCTCCACGATGCGTGGTTTTGGACTCATCCGCTATCGCCATATCGATCCGAATCTGGAGGACGACACGTGGGTATTCAATCCGATGACGCGGCGGCTGCGCCGCGAGTCGCCCGCGGTACTGACGGACTCGATCGGGATGCTGCCGGGGTTCAGCGGCGGAGGCGGCGCGTCCTACGGCGGAGTCAGCGGAGCGAACAGCGCTTCGCTGGTGACGACCCTGGATCCGGATTCGTACTTCGGCTTCTCCGGCAGAATCGGCGACTACACTTACAAGTTTCTCGGCGAGAAAAACATGCTTGCCTGCGTCAATGCGAAAAGGTCGCCCGAGCAGGCCTGCCCTTCGGACAACGGGCTTACAGTATGCCCGGAGAACTGGGAGATGCGCCATCTGTACGTAATCGAGGCGGACGCGAAGCCCGGCGCCAACTTCGTCATCCCAAGGCGCATCTTCTATATCGACTCGGAAGGATGGTTTATCACGGCGTCCGATCAGTACGACCGGCAGGGAAAGCTATGGAAGACGGTCGTCGCCTACAATACCTATCGCGATCGTCCAGTGGCGGGTGCGCGGGTCGCCGTCTACCCGTACAAGCGGATGTTTCAGCTTGCGCTCGCGGACGTGGACGTGACCAACTACACGAGTTCGATCATCTATATGCCGGGACCCAACGCGCCGGATCGTGAATGTTGGTATATCGACATGGGCGTGGTGGATAACGCGTTCTTCATCCCGCAGCGATTGCAGAGTTCCTATCACTGATACCGCGCGGTTTTGCCGCAAAGGCGGCGCAGGATTCATCGGTTCGCGGCCCACTCCTTCGCCTTGGCAATAGCAATACGAATCGCCTTGCCTTCATCGTAGCCCTCTTCGAGCAGCGCGTTGGCGATCTCGATTGCCTTGAGCCGCACTTCGGGCGGCAGGTTCCGCATCGAGCGCGGATAGTACGTCTCATCCCACGGCATCGGAGATATTCTCGATGCTTTTCGAGGGGCTCCGCGCGGCGTGCGCGAAGCCCCTGAGACGAATCGGACCCCAGGTCAAATGTTCTCTACGATCGCCTTGCCGAACTCCGAGCACTTGAGCAGCTTCGCGCCCGTCATCAGGCGCTCGAAGTCATACGTTACGGTTTTGTTCGCGATCGTTCGCTCCAGCCCGCGAATTATCCCGTCCGCCACCTCCTGCCATCCCAGATGCTCGAACATCAGTACGCCGGAAAGTATCACCGAGCCGGGATTGACCTTGTCCTGGTCCGCGTACTTGGGCGCGGTGCCGTGCGTTGCCTCGAAGATCGCGTGTCCGGTGATGTAATTGATGTTCGCGCCGGGTGCGATTCCGATTCCGCCGACCTGCGCGGCGAGCGCGTCGGACAGGTAGTCGCCGTTCAGGTTCATCGTTGCTATCACGTCGAAGTCTTCGGGACGGGTCAGCACCTGCTGGAGCGTGATGTCCGCGATATTGTCCTTGACCAGCACCTGCCCCGCCGGAGGCTTGCCGCCGCAGTCGTCCCATCCCACCGCGCGGCCCTGGTATTCGCGCCGGGTCAGCTCATAGCCCCAGTCGCGGAAGGCGCCTTCGGTGAATTTCATGATGTTGCCCTTGTGGACCATCGTGACACTCTTTCGCTTGTGCGCGATCGCGTAGTCGATGGCGGCGCGAATCAGGCGCTCGGAACCCTCGCGCGAGACCGGCTTGATGCCAATGCCCGAGGTGTTCGGAAAGCGAATCTTGGTCACGCCCATCTCTTCCTGCAGGAACTTGACGATCTTGCGCGCCTCAGGCGACTCGGCCGGCCATTCGATCCCGGCGTAGATGTCTTCGGTGTTCTCGCGAAAGATCACCATGTCGACCTTCTCGGGATTCTTCACCGGGCTCGGAACGCCCTGGAAATAGCGCACCGGCCGAAGGCACACGTAGAGGTCGAGCATCTGGCGCAGCGCGACGTTGAGCGAGCGAATTCCGCCGCCGACCGGCGTGGTGAGCGGGCCCTTGATCCCGACCAGGTAGTCGTGAAATGCCTCGACCGTGTCGTCAGGCAGCCAGGTGTTGAACTTGTTGTAGGCTTTCTCGCCGGCGAAGACTTCCATCCAGACGACCTTGCGCCTGCCGCCGTAAATCTTCTTTATCGCGTTGTCGAAGACGTACTGCGACGCGCGCCAGATGTCGCGGCCGGTTCCGTCGCCCTCGATGAAGGGAATTACTGGCTGGTCGGGAACCTTCAGCTTGCCGTCTGGGCCAAGGGTTATCTTTTCTCCTTCGGTCGGAACCTGGATCGTCTTGTACGCCATCTCGTCTCGTCACCTGCTCTATGACAATCGATGCGTTCGCCGGAAAGGCACGCGGCGCGCGCTCTTTCGGCTGTCGCGGGAAAATTTCCCCGATCATATAACCGGCTCCGCCCTCTTACACCAGAGGCGCACCGCAACGCCAGCGAACGGCTTGTGCCGCACGGCGCTGAAAGCCGCGGCCCTTGCAATCCTCAAGCGGACGGATACGTTAATCGGGCGTAACGGCCGGCGTCATACTCGGCCCGATAAACGAGCAATGAAACGCTCGCGGAGAAAGCGATGGATTTCAGCTACACGGCGGAACAGGAAAAATTTCGCGAAGAGTTGCGCGCCTTTCTCGAGAAGACCTCGGCCGAAGTGTTCGGGACCGGCGCCGAAGGCCTCGGGCAGTCGACGGCGAGCCTGCTCGACGTGCGCGACGACGCGCGCTGGCGCCAGCTCCTCGCGTACCATCGGAAACTCTACGAGGCCGGCTATATCGCCCTCCACTGGCCCAAGGAATGGGGCGGCGGCGGAGCCGGGCTGGTCGAGCAGGCCATCTACCAGGACGAGGTGCTCAGGCTTGGGCTTCCGCTTTACGGCGCCAATCAGCTCGCCATCGATCGGATAGGGCCGACGATCATGCTGATGGGGACCGAGGCACAGAAAAGGCGTTTCCTTAAACCGATGCTGACCGGCGAGGAGATCTGGTGCCAGGGATACTCGGAACCCAACGCGGGCTCGGATCTCGCGGGATTGCAGACCCGCGCGGTGCTCGAGGGCGATTCGTTCGTGGTCAACGGGCAGAAGGTGTGGACCAGCCTGGCGCATCGCTCCCACTGGCAGGTGCTGTTGGTGCGGACCGATCCCGCAGCGCCCAAGCATAAAGGCATCTCATATCTGCTCGTGGATATGAAGAGCCCGGGCATCACGATACGCCCGCTGGTCCAGATCACCGGCGAGGCAGGGTTCAACGAGGTCTTCTATGACAACGTCAGGGTGCCGAAGGAAAACCTGGTCGGCGAGTTGAACCAGGGATGGCAGGTCTCGATTGCAACCCTGATGTTCGAGCGGGTCTCAGGCGGCACGCGTCATCCGGTCGAGCGCACGATCAACGAACTGGTTGCGTTGTCCAGGAAGGTCGAGTTCGGCGGGATGCCCGCGCACAAGCATCCTTACGTCCGTCAGCGCCTCGCGCAGTTCGTCGCGGAATCGCGATGCCTCAGGCTCTCGCGCTACCGTTCGCTCACCTCGCAGCTCAAGGGCAAGGTTCCCGGACCCGAGAGTTCCTTCGGCAAGCTGTTCGCGACGGAGTTGAACCTCCGGGTCGCGATGTTCGCCGATGAGATGCTCGGGCCATACGGCGGTCTCGAGCGCGGCTCGACGGGCGCGGTCGAGGGCGGGCGATGGGCGCAGCGCACCCTTGCGGCGCGCGGGCTCACGATCGCCGCTGGATCGAGCGAAATCCAGCACAACATCATAGGCGAGCGCGTGCTCAAACTGCCCAAGGGCTAAGCGGCGCGCCGCGCGTGACTCGTGAGCGAATCTTTTCCAACCCCGAATTCGACCCTTGCAATGCGTTACACAGTGGTCGAATCCCCGCTTGGCCTCCTTCTGCTGGCCGCAGGCGACGCGGGGATTGCATGGCTTGGACTCGGCGACTCTGAACCGGTACTCAGGCGCGAGCTTCGCTCGGACTTTCCCGATGCACGACTCAATCGTGATGACGCGGCGCTGCGCCCTGGCGCTGAAAGCATCGTCGCCTTTCTCAAAGGCAAAGCGCCTTGCCCTGCGCTCGCGCTCGATTTGCGCGGCACGCCGTTTCAACGCAAGGTATGGGACGAGCTTCGCGCGATACCGGCCGGCGCGACGCGCTCCTACGGGGAAATAGCCACGCGAATCGGGAACCCGCGCGCCGCTCGCGCGGTCGGTGCGGCAGTTGGCGCAAACCCGGTCTCACTTCTGGTCCCGTGTCATCGCGCGGTTCGCACCGGGGGAGCGCTCGGCGGTTACCGATGGGGCATCGAGCGCAAACGCCGTCTCCTCGAACTCGAAAAGGCCCGGCCTTTCCCGGGTGCGTGAGCGCCTTACCTGGCGCGGCGAGTGCGCCCGAGATTGCCGGCCGGACCTCGCTCACGGCGAGACGCCGATAAAACCCTCGGCAAAATCGTTCTTGCGAGGCGGGCGCGTCTGGGTTGGAACCTTACAGCGGGAGCGGACCCAGGTTGGCACGTTTTCCGGCCGCATTGCGGCAATCGATACTCGCGCGGCGTCGAACCTGCGGCTATGAGGCGCTGACAAGGCCCGCCCATCGCGAAAACACGGTCGCCGCGAGCGATGAAAGCTCAGGGATATGGCGCGCAGTCGCGGCGACTATCCCCTCGGCGTCGACACCCGCCTCACGCGCTTCATCGCGAAACTCGCGCACCATCGCGGCGACCGCTTCGGCCGTCACTTCCATGTGGAACAGAAAGCCGTAGGCGCTCTCGGCATGGCGAAACGCCTGTATCGCCGTCATCGCAGACGACGCAAGCGCAACCGCTCCGCGCGGCAGGTCGAAAACGTCGCCATGCCAGTGGAAGGCAGTGAAGGTCCGCGGCAGGCCGCGCGTCAGGCGGTCTTCCTCCGCTTCGGATGAAAGCCGAACCGGATGCCATCCGAGTTCCCTGGCGCTGCCCGGTCTGACATTCGCGCCCAGGGCGACGGCAAGAAGCTGGCTCCCAAGGCATACGCCGAGAATGGGCTTTCGAGCCTTGAGGGCGGATTCGATGAGCCGGATTTCGTCGCGGAGGAACGCGTAACGCGCCGCTTCGTACACGGCCATCGGACCGCCCATCACGACCAGCCCGTCGATGTCCCCCAGGTCGCGTGGGACCGGCTCACCGTCGAATGTACGCACCGTGTCCCATGAAAGTCCCGCGGCGGCGAGCGCGCCCGCGATCGTGCCGGGCGTTTCAACGCGATGGTGCTGCAGGACGAGAACCTTTCCCATCACTGGATTATCTCAAGGGACGCGCGAGTTGTCAGCATGCGCGCGGGCGTTGGCGGCCACCGTGCGGGTCAATCTCCCGTGATGCCCTGCTCCTTTTCAATCGCGCGGATGAACGCGAGCACGTCGGCCATCTGACCGCGCTTCAGGATGCCGCCCCACGCCGGCATCCCCTTGGAACTGATTCCGTGAGTGACGGTGTGAAAAAAGAACGCGTCGCTCTTGTCGGCCAGCAACTGCGGCAGATTGTAGTACGAGTCAGTTGCGGCGGCGTCCTCGCCGTGGCAATGCGCGCAATTGGAATTGAAGACCTTCCGCCCCCGGTCGATCGCCCGGGCGTCGTGCGGATGACTTTTAGCGGATGGGCTTTCGGCGCGTGCGCTCACGGGCGCTATGAGGAAAAGCGCGGACGCGAGCAAGAACGCAATCCACCCTCTCAACCCGGCATCCACCTCCCTCGCAGATGCAGGCGCGGTCCCGCGAACTTTCGCAAGTCCCCGCCGCCTCATCTGTCCAGCGCAAAGACGAACAGTTCACCCGATTCGGGAGTCTTCGATGCGGCCTGTGCGCCAAATGCGCCGAGCCAGTCGGGTTCGGTCACCGAGCGCCCGACCACCAGCGCGACGTACTGCTTGCCGTCGATCATGTAGGTCATCGGCGCGGCCCCGACTCCGCTTCCGACGTTGAACTTCCAGAGCACTTTGCCGCTTCGCGCATCGACTGCCTTGAACCATCCGTCAAAGGTACCGTAGAAGACCAGCCCGCCGCCCGTGCTGAGCACTCCGCCGTTGTACCAGAGGGGCTCCTTGATGCTCCATTCGGGTTTCTGCGCGACCGGGTTCCACGCGATGAGCTCGCCCTGGTAGCCGCCTGGACCCGCGTAGATCTTTGCCGGGTTGATACCGAGGTACATCATGCCGCGATGGTAGGTTACCTTTTCCTCCTTGGCGGTCATGCAGAGATTGTTGGCGGTCAGGTAAACCAGCCCGGTCTGGGGATCGAACGACATCGGCTGCCAGTTCTTGCCGCCGATTGCGCTCGGACAGACATCTTTCGCCTCGTGCGTGAGCGTGGGGCGCATGGCGGTGACTTCGATCGGCCGCCCGGTCTCAAGATTGATCCCCGTGGCCCAGTTAACGTTGACGAACGGCTTGGCCGAGATGAGCTGGCCGGTCTTGCGGTTGGCGACATAGAAAAAGCCGTTCCGATCGGCGTGCAGCAGCGCGGGAACTTTCTTCCCGCCTATCGTCAGGTCGACGAGCACCGCCTCGTTGACGCCGTCGTAGTCCCACGCGTCGGCGGGTGTGTACTGGATGTGCCAAAGGATTTTTCCGTCGTCAGGATCGAGCGCCAGCAGGCTTGAGCTGTAGAGATTGGTGTATTTGCCGTAGTTGGGGGTGTCGGCGCGCTGGCTGGTATCCCACGGGCCCGGATTGCTGGTCCCGTAATAGATGATGTTGAGCTGGGGATCATAGGAGCCGACCAGCCATGCGGCCGCAGCGCCATGCTTCCAGCTATCGCCCTTCCAGGTATCATGGCCGGGTTCGCCGGGGCCGGGAATCGTGTAGGTGCGCCAAAGTAGTTTGCCGCTTGTCGCGTCGAAGGCGGAAAGGTAGCCGCGCACGCCGTATTCCCCACCGCCAAATCCCGTGATGACCTTGTTTCCGACCACGAGCGGAGGCGACGTTATCACCGAGCCCTGCTTGTAATCGACGACCTTGCTGCGCCACAGCACCTTGCCGGTCTTCGCGTCGAGAGCGACGAGCAACCCGTTGAGCTGGCCTACAAAGATGCGCCCGTCGGAATACGCGACGCCGCGGTTGTTCACGTCGCAGCAGGCGTACTGGATGACGCTCTGCGGGATATTGGAGCTGTAGCGCCACTTCATCACGCCGGTCCTGGCGTCGAGCGCGTAAACGTACTTCGGACCCCAGGAGCTCGAAACATAGAGCGTGTCGCCGACGACCAGCGGCGTGGATTCGTTCGAGCGCAGGGTGCCAAGCGAAAAAGCCCACACCGCGTGCAGATTGCCGACATTTTTACTGTCGATCTGGTCAAGCGGGCTGTAATGGGTGTCGGCGTAATTGTTGCCGTACATCGTCCAGCCGACGTTTTTGCCCGCCGCCACATCCCGCGCACGCGCCGAAACCGGCGCCAGCGCAAGGCCGAGCGCAACGGCAAGCATCAGGCCCACGACCAGGGACTTTCCTTCAGGCTTCATCCAGAGTTCTTTCTCCCCGTCTGACGAATATTCGCACCACGATATAGCGACGGCCGCGGCGCAAGGCGGCCGGGCTTCAACATCGCGCGAAAAGTTAGTCGGTCGCGGCTGCAAGTTCAATCGAAAGCGGCGCCATCCGCCAGCCCCGTGCGCAACTAGCGGCGCAGAGCGGGGCTCTGGGGCTATCCTGCACCATAGGCCAGCACACGAAGGTCTCCCGGGGAAAATTCGTGGCCTCGCTCCGAACGCCAGGTGAGATCTCCTGCCGCCACACCCGAGCGAGGACTGCCGAGGCGAAGAATCCCAGGCCGTTGGCGGCCACGCCAAAGCGGGCGCGGCACGGGAGGCTAGAAGAGCGTGCCGCGGCGGGTGCGTCCGAGATGCGCATACGCCCGAGGCGTGGCGACGCGCCCGCGCGAGGTGCGCGCGATGAACCCCTCCTGCAACAGGAACGGCTCATATACCTCCTCGATGGTGTCGGATTCCTCGCCCACCGCCGCCGCAAGGCTGTCCACGCCCACTGGGCCGCCGTCGAACTTGTCGATTATCGTCGCCAGGATCGCGCGGTCCATCTTGTCGAATCCGCATTGGTCGATTTCGAGGAGCTCGAGCGCTCCGAGCGCCACTTCCCGCGTCACAATCGGAGCGTTGTTGACCTGCGCGAAGTCCCGCACCCGGCGCAACAGCCGGTTCGCGATACGCGGGGTTCCACGCGCGCGGGAGGCTATTTCGCGGGCGCCCTCGTCGTCCACTTTCACGCCCAAAAGATGCGCCGAGCGACGCACTATCTCGCTCAGTTCGTCGTGCGCATAGAATTCGAGATGGAAGTGCTGCCCGAAACGGTCGCGAAGCGGCGAACTCAACAATCCCGAACGGGTCGTCGCGCCGACCAGCGTGAACGGCTTAACCGCGAGCTTCATCGTGCGCGCACTCGGACCTTTGCCAACCACGATGTTGAGCTCATAGTCCTCCATCGCCGGATAGAGGATCTCCTCAACCACCCGGGCAAGGCGATGGATCTCGTCGATAAAGAGCACGTCGCCCTTTTCGAGGTCGGCGACGATCGCGGCAAGGTCCCCCGCGCGCTCGATTGCGGGGCCGGACGTGACCCGGAGATTGACGCCGAGTTCGCGCGCGATGATATGCGCGAGCGAGGTCTTGCCGAGACCCGGCGGCCCCGCGAACAGGACGTGGTCGAGGACCTCGGAGCGTTTTCGCGCCGCCTCGATCGACATCCCGAGCACGCGCTTGAGCCGCTCCTGTCCGACGAACTCGCCAAGCGTGCGCGGCCTAAGCGAGAAATCCAGCGCAACGTCCTCTTCGCCGGCGTCCGGTGCCGCTATCCGAGCGCCCGTGTCGGCGGCGACCATCCCTTTCTTGTCCGCCTTACTTTTCACCGAGCAGCACCGCGAGCGACTTTCTGATGATTGTTTCGAGATCCGCGCCCGGCTCTTCGGCGAGCACCGAATCCACCGCGCGGCGTGCCTCGACGGGCTTGTAGGCGAGATTTACCAGCGCGGAGACGGCATCGTCGACGATGGCCGGGGAACCGTCGCGCGCTGCGGCACGAATCGGGGGTCCGCCCGGAGGCTCGGCGATCCTAAGATCGCCGATCTTGTCTCGAAGCTCGCGCACGACCCGTTCGGCGACCTTGGGACCGACCCCCGGCGCGGCGTCGAGCTTATGAATATCCTCGCGCGAGATGGCGTCCGCCAATTCAGCAGGCGTCAGCACGGAGAGGATCGAGAGCGCATGCCTGGGACCAACGTGCTGCACCTGGGTCAGCAGGTCGAAGGCGCGTTTTTCGACCGCGCTGGAAAATCCGTAGAGCGTCAGGGCGTCCTCGCGGACGATCTGACGGATCTCAAGAAAGACCTGGTTTCCGAGGGCAGGCAGCCGATAGTAGGTGGAAAGCGGCACCAGCACTTCGTAGCCGACCCCGCCCGTTTCGATCACGACCCGGCCCGGCTCGCGAACCCTGAGAGTTCCCGAAAGCGAGGCTATCACGAGCGGCTCCGGCGCGGCGCCCGGAGCGAGGCCGCGATTCGTTCCAGCCTGCCGAGGCGTTCGCGCCCGAGATGGCATAGCGCGAGCGCAAGGGCGTCGGCCGCGTCGTAGGCCAACGCGACATCGTCGGCGAGCCCGAGAGTTTTCCTGACCATGAACTGCACCTGGGCCTTGTCGGCGTGCCCGTAGGCGGCGACCGCAAGCTTGACTTCGTTGGGCGCGTACTCGAAAAACGAAAGCCCGCACTCCGCCGCGACCAGCATCGCGACCGCGCGCGCCTCGCCCAGGCGAAACGCGCTCTGCACGTTGGCCGCGACGAAGCTGCGCTCAAGGCTCATGGTCACCGGCGCGTGAGCCTTGACGATAGCGAGGAGTTCCTCGTGGATTTTCTTCAGGCCAAGGGGGCCACGGCTAAGCCTGTCGGTGCGGATCGTGCCAGCAGCCACAAGGCGAAACGCGCCTTGCATTCCCTCAACTATTCCGTAGCCCGTGACCGCGTTTCCCGGGTCGACCCCGAGTACCCGCATGCCCCACCTCAGCTCAACCTCGCCACCCGCGCCCGGCGGCGGCTACGAAGCGGCGGAGATCTGCGCCATCTCCTCGTCGCTGATATCGAAGTTCGCCGCGACGCTCTGAACGTCGTCGTTGTCTTCGAGCGCCTCCATCAGCTTGAGCACCTGCTCGGCCTGGCGTCCGCTGACGGGCACGGTATTATCCGGGACCATCGTGACTTCGGCGTTCGCGATCGGGATACCCGCCTTCTCGATCGCCTCGCGCACCGCCGTAAAGGCCTCGGGCGAGGTTGTGACCGTGAAGCTGTCCGCGTCCCCAGACACATCGTCGGCGCCCGCGTCCAGGGCGATCTCGATAAGGCGGTCTTCGTCGACCGCGCCGCGGTCCACGTTGATGACGCCGCGTTTCTTGAACATCCAGCCGACGCAGCCGGCCTCGCCGAGGCTGCCACCGTGCTTTGAAAATATAAAACGCAGCTCGGAAACGAGACGGTTGCGATTGTCGGTCAGGGCTTCGACCATGATGGCGACTCCGCCGGGACCGTAGCCTTCGTAGGTGACTTCCTCGAGCTGAACGCCGCCGAGCTCGCCGCTGCCCTTCTTGATTGCGCGCTCGATATTGTCGTTGGGCATCGACTGGGCACGCGCTGCCAGGACCGCCGTGCGAAGGCGCGGATTGGCGTTGATATCGCCGCCACCCATACGCGCGGCAACCGTGATTTCCTTGATTAGCTTGGTGAAGAGCTTACCGCGCTTGGCGTCGCGGGCAGCCTTCTTATGCTTGATCGAATGCCACTTAGAATGACCCGACATGGCAGAGTCCTCCGCGGGTTGCCCGAAGGACACACCCCCGTATCGGTCCGGATTAAAACACAGAAGCCATCAAGGGGGAACAACCCGCAGTGCAAATCGACGATCGGGGCGAAAAACATGTGCTATCATCAACAGCCGGACCGATGGCAGCACGTATTCGGGGATTTGTTGTCGCAATCGCCGCCGCCTCGATGGCGGGAATTGCGGGATGCTTTTACCCTCCGGCGACCAAGGGTATCACGCCGCCCCCAAAGCCTGCACAGCCCGTGACTCACGACGTGGTGGTCAAGGTGCCGTATGATTTGACCTGGGACGCCGTACACAAGGTCATCAAAAACAACGGCTACTCGATACAGGCCGAGGACCCGGATCACGGCATCATCGAAGCCGAGGGGCGCTCGTTCACGCTCAAGGACGCGGATTGCGGGAAAATCCGCAGTATCGTCGGCAAATACGATCCCGAGCCCGCACCCGGAGGTAGTGCGGTCTATAATTTTATCGTGCTGCCGTCAGGACCCGAAGAAACCTCGGTGTCCGTAACTGCGACCTACAATACCCCGCTTCTGGTGCCATTCCATAAGCCGCGCGACTTCCAATGCGTCTCGCGCGGCACTCGGGAAGCGGCACTCCTCAAGGAGATCGTGGCCGCGGCCCGACGCGAGCATCGTCCCGGACTGGAAACCGCTCCGGCGGCGGTGCCCATCCCCGCCAAACCTGTCCCCCTGGCTCCCGGACGTTCCACGCTAATCAGACCCGAGTTGCAGGAGCCGGAAATCACGACTCCGCAGCATCCGTGACGCGCGGCTTCGCCGAGCATTTCCGCGCTTCCCAAGCGGCACTGCGGAGTAACCCGTTGGGCTATTGAAGCAGCAGGCTGTAACTGAGGGTGAGCAGGACGAAGGTCGTAAACAGTGTGTATTTCAGGTTGCGCTCTTCAACTGCGAAATAGACGGTCGAGGCGAGAACTCGGGCGAACGGGGTCATCATGAGGACCGCAATCCCGAAGTTTATCAGTACTCGAGGCTGGAGATGGCCATGCCAGACTTCGCGGGTCTCGCGCACGACGAACTGGAGCATGTTGTTGTGGCCAAGGTCGTAGTCGGTTACCAGATGGCCGGTCTGCAGCCAGTTCCAGCCCATCCCAATGGTCAACAGGAGGATACTGCTGGCAACGCCAACCGCCAGCACGTAACCAACTATAAGATTCATGTCAAAGCCCGGACGGCTCTCCGCAGGACCTTGCTTTATCTTTGGCTCCGGCATCATATTCCTTTCAGTCCCCGGTAGATCATTTCAGTCGCGAGCAGAGCCAGAATCGCCAGGAAGAACCGGCGCACGGCGCGGTTCTGCAGCCGCACCAGGGTCCGCGTTCCGATCAGTGCTCCGATGACTATCCCCACCACTATCGGAGCGACAAGCGCGGGCCTGATCAGGCCCGCCGCAAGGTAAACACTTGCGCCCGCAAGCGCGGTAACCCCGATAATGAGATTGCTCGTGGTGGTGGAGACTTTCGGCGGCAACCCCATCACCAGGTCGTGAATCAGCACCTTGAGTGCTCCGGCGCCAATCCCGAGCAGGCCTGCGATCACCCCGACCCAGAACATGAGTGCCGCGCCCCAGTGCGCGCGCCGTGCTTTGTACTCAATTGTGCGATCAGCCGCGTAATCGTAGTAGCTGCCCTCCAACTCAAGCCATCGCGTGAAACGATCCTGACTGACAGTCGCGACATATTCGATATCGGGTTGAATCACCAGGGCTGCCCAACAGGCGAACAACACCAGGCCAAAGGCGATGAACAGGAATTGCTGGCCGGCTGCCAGGCTGAGCTTGGCGCCTACGATAGCGCCGACCATCGTAAACATCTCAAGGAACATCCCGACCTTGAGATTCGTTATATGGTCACGGACGTAAGCAGCCGCCGAACCACTGGAAGTCGCTACGACGGATACGATACTGACCGCAATCACTTCCTTGATCGGCAAGCCGAAAAAGGTCAGCGCGGGAATCAGCACTACGCCGCCGCCCATTCCCGACATTGCTCCAACAAAACCGGCAACGATGGAAATCACGAAAAGCAGCTCTGGGTTCATAAGGCGAACAAGGGTTGTGTCCAGCGAGTAGCTTCACAAAACATAAGCCGGTCATCCTGAGCGCCGGGCAAGTAGTGTGCGGCTGCGGTCTGCCGTGCCGCGGCGTTTCCGGCCATAATTCGCGCAAATCACGCGGCAAAACAATCCCGCGCGAGATCCTTCGACTCTGTCTGGAAACTCGCTTCGCTCAGAATGGCCGGCGCTGTGGAGAAACTTGCTAATGGGACACCATACCGGGAGTCACGACCATGTGAGCTTCGTGCTCGCATCGGCAGGCTAATTGTGCCAGATCCGGTCAGTCTCTTTCCACTGGCGCCCCGGGGGCCGTACGGCTTTCACCTCCAGGCGACACTCGGCGCTCGGCACGCAACTGGAAAAAGCCGCCTCAAACGGACGTCGCCGAGCCGTTTCGCTTGACATTTTCTTCGGACGGGATGAAACCCACGTTGTCTGGACAGGCCGGCGCACGGTACGCGACGGCAAAATGCGGCTCACCGGCGCAGAGGGATTCACGATGAAGGGAAAGGTAGCGTTCATTCCGGAGGCACACAAGATCGAGTTTCACGAATACGACTTACCGGCTCCGCCCGACGGCGGAGTTATCGCCGCGGTGACGCAGACCAACGTCTGCGGCTCCGAGGTCCACATGTGGCGCGGCGAATACGGCCGCCGCGGAATCATGCCGGGCCATGAGATGAGCGGACGCATCTACGCGCTCGGGCGTGGCGTCGCCACCGACTGGGCGGGAATCCCGGTCAAAGACGGCGATCGTATCGCGCCGGTCTACTACACGGTGTGCAACCGATGCGCGAATTGCGTGACCGGAAATCAGGCCGCCTGCGTCAACAAGACCTTCGGCGCGCGCCATCCCGACGAGCCTCCCCATTTCACCGGGACCTTCGCAACTCATTACTTCATCCGGCCCAATCAGCACTTCTACAAGGTACCCGACAACGTGCCCGACGTGGTTGCGTCGTCGGCGAACTGCGCCATGTCGCAGGTATTCTGGAGCCTCGACCGCGGACGGCTTGCCTACGGCGAAACCCTCGTGGTGCTGGGCGCAGGCGGGCTCGGACTGCACGCGATGGCGATAGCGAAAGCGCGCGGAGCGCGGGTAGTCGCGGTGGACGGGGTCGCAAGCCGGCTCAAGCAGGCGAAGCGTTTCGGCGCCGACGAAACCGTGGACATGCGCGAGTATCCGGATTTCGATGCACGCCACGAACAGATACGAAAACTGTGCGGCGGCTCGCCCGACGTGGTCCTGGAAGTCGCGGGCGTCCCTGAAGCGTTTCTCGACGCGCTCAGGACGGTAAGGGCCGGCGGGCGGGTGATCGAGGTCGGGAACATCTCCAACGCGCTTACCGCGCAGGTGCCGCCGTCCATGATAACCTTCAAGTCACTCGAAGTGATCGGAATTGCGACCTATCCGCCGCATTACCTGAAGAAGTCGCTCGATTTTCTCGCCGCCCACATTGACCGTTATCCGTACACCGAGATGTGCGACGCGCTTTTCCCGCTCTCGAAAGCGGCCGAAGCGATGGACAAGAGCGAGCGAAAGGAAGTGACCCGGGCGGGATTACTGGTCGAACGCGGCTAGCGTCCCGAAGCTCAGGGTCGCGGCCACCGCGCCGGTTTTGTTCATCATCCGGAGCGTGGCGACAGATCTCGCCCGCGTCACGCGGGAACCTGCTTGCTGGGCACCCGAAAGTAACGCGCGGAGCACGCGCCCTGTCTCCGTCACTGCGGCAAGCTACGGCCTTTTTATGAACGGATATCGAAACTGGCCACACTAGCCGCTCGCAGCCTGCTGCTCGGGCAACAGCACGCGTGACGGCACCAGTTCACGCCGCCCGCCGGGCGTCCACCAGTAAAGGCGCATCGCCGCGTCGCCCGCGACGTTGCGCTCGCCCAAGGCTATGCGATGCGGTCCGGCGCTCAGGTAAATCACCCCGGCTGCAACCGGACGGTTGACGAAACCGGGATCCGCGATCACAGGGCGGCCGTCGATCGTGAGCCATCCGGAGTCGTCCGCGTCGATAATGAAATGATACAGGCCCGTCTCGGGCGCGAGCAGGCTGCCGGTCCACACCACGCACGACGGAAATGGCATCGCGCCCATTTCGGCGACTGTGGCAAAGTCTATTTCGGGGTCCACGCGCTGAAGACGCGGACGCTCATCGGGGGTCGTGCATCCGAGATAATAACGTCCGAGCAGGCCGTGGCGCGGCTTCAGAAGAAGCGCCTCGGAAAGCGGCGCAGTCATCGGCGGCGCAAAAATCACCCCGATCCCGATCGCTATCACGGCCGAACCAAGCAGCGCGCGCTTGCGGTTCGGCCACCACCCGGCGTCCTCTGCGATCTCGAGCGCGGCGGCGATCCAGACCAGAGCGAGCGGCAACAATTGTATCGGACCAGGCAGGCCCGCAAGCTTTCCCAGGTTAAAGGCGACGGTGTCACCAACAACCGGCCCTCCGCCAAAGTATGTGTCGCGATTGAACGAGAGGTCGGCGCGCAAGTAATGCTGCATCGCAAAGTCACGGACCGGGTTGTCGTACTCGTAGGGGAAATGCGGGTTGGTCGCCGTCGCCATTACCATCACGAACGCCGAAAGCCCCCCGAGCCCGGCAAGGGTCACGTCGAACGCCTCGGGCAGAAAGAGCAGCGGCAGCACCATGAAGGGGGTCGCGGGCGTCATCTGGCGCGGTCCGGTCGCCGTCCCCCCGCCCCATGAGACGATCGATTTGCCGAACGAGCCGTTGAACAAAACGAAGGCCGCGAAGGCAAAGGCGGTCAGCGCGAACTCGGCGCGCCGTTCGCTGCGCCGGTAAAAATAGATGAAGCCGGGAATCGCGAGAATCAGCACCGGGTTGCAGAAGAACAATCCGCGCTGCGGGTCGACCAGGATGTCCCACAGGATTCGCAGCCGCGGATAGGTTATCCCGACGAATCCGTGCATCTGCTCTGGGAACTGGCTGTTGCCGGGCACCAGTTCGTAAGCCATCGAGCTTAAAAAGAACGGGTTTCCGAACGCGAGCCAGTTGTAGGCGAGAAGTATCGCGGCAATCGCGCTGGCGCCCGCCGCGAACGCCACCACGTCCAACCAGCGCGGCAGCTTCCGAAGCGCGTAGACCGCAAGCGCCGTCGCAACCATCATGCTCGGGAAGTCGCACAGCACCGCCCATCCGGCGAGCAGCCCCGCGTAAAGCGCGCGCTCCCATGCCGGCTCGCGCTCGAACGCAACCATCAGGTAAAAGCTCGTCAGCAGGCAAAAGGCCGCGAGCGGCTCGCCGGTCATCTCGGTCGCGTAGGGAAACAGGATCGTCGCGAAGCCCATTATGAGAGCAACGCCCGCACTGCGCCCCGCCGACGCGCCAAGCGCGCCCCCCAGCCGGTACATCACGACCACGGCACCGGCCACCAGCGCGCTCACGGTGAACGCGGTCGTCAACCACGTGGCGAGCGCCCAGAACATGGGCGTGCCTGGGGTCGCGAGCGGGCCGAGCAGCGCGGTCAGGATTCGCCACGGGATAAGTCCCAGCAAGGAGGTGCCGGGTGCCTTGACGGAGTAATAATGCGCCCCGACATGCACGATATCCGCGGTGTTGTAGCCGCAGTATCCATCGATCCAAAGAGTGCGGCGTTCCAGAAGCGAGCGAATCAGGTCGAAGCGAGCCGCAGTGCTCTGATCGGAGCCCTGGTAGAAGTACGTGTAGGTGAACCACGACACCAGGAAAAGCGAGGTTTCGATTCGGCGGTTTTCGCGCGCGCCGACACTCATCGTTTGCGCGAGCTCCTGGCGCGCATGCGCCGTGCTTCGGCACGCGACATGGCCGGCGGTTGCTTGCCGAATTCGTACCAACCCCATGCCGCGATGGCCGAAAGCGCAAGGAACACCGCCACCAGCGAAATCGGCGAGCCGGTCGGCGCGGGGTTCATCGCGCGGCGAATCTGTTCGAGGTCGAACGCCGGATAAGCGCCCGCGGGTAGCGCCGCGACTCTAACCACGCTCGCATCGCGGAAGAACGCGCGCCCGGTGTTCAGGCTGCCGTAGCCGCCGAGCCGCAGCGCGACGTCTAAATCCGCGCCGCGCTTGCCCACGCGCAGGTAAAATCCGACCCGGGTCCAGCCGCTCGTGCCGCGAATGTCGGGCGACATGATGCCGTCGTCCATCACCGAGATGGTCGCGCCGACCGCGTCGCGCGGAACGTCCTCGGTGCGGATCTCGGCGCTGAAATGGTACCAGCCCGGGCCGAGCGTGATCGTTTGCAGCCAGCGCGAATCGTTGGCCTGGAGATTTTCAATCTCGAGCACGCCCTGCCCTCCCGCCGCAGGCGGCGGAATCCATCGGTACGCGGCGGCGCTCGGGCTGTCGACCCACGCCTGGGTGCGCCAGTCGTCGGGCTGGTTGCCAGAACCGGTCAGGAACCTGGCGTTGAGGAGATACTGCTCCTTTCCAGAGGCGTTCGCGGCCCGGCACGGACGCCCGGCCGCGACAGTCAGGACGAGCGCTGTGGCAAGCGCGACCATTGCGATTCGGAGCACTTTTGAGGCGGTGTACAGCGTCAGATCCAATTCCTCAGTCCCGGCCCCTGTAGCCACATGCGCGCATAATATCCGGAGCGCTCGATCGGGAGCGCTGTCCAAACGGGATAAAAATAGAAAAACAGGATAAGCCCGCAGGCGACGAACACTGCACACACGAATTTTCCGACGTACTCGGGCCTCGGCAGGAGCGCCGCGTAAACCGCCATAAGGACGGCGAACGCCAGGCCTCCCCATCCCCACCCCAGCCCGAGGATCGCCGCCGGAGCGATCGTGAACACAAGCGCGAAGTGCTCCCAGAACTCAGCGGTTCCCTGCCAGCAATCGGCCAGCACGCCGCCGAGCGCGAGATAACCGAGATAGACGGATCCCATGTAGTGATAGAGAAACAGCGTCCTGCCGATCCACACCCATATCAGCAGGTAACCGAGATAGCCGAGAACCAGGAACGAACGGTCAATACGCGGGCGCTCAATCGCGCGCACGGCGACGATCGTAATTGCGGTGAGCGCGCCCCACCAAAGCAGCGGATTGCCGCCGCCCCATATCGTCGCAACCTTGCCGACCTTCGGAAAATCCTGCCAGTAGGCGACGGGCCGCAGCATCAGCGGCCAGCTCCACCACGGCGAGGCGTAGGGATGGGTCGCGTTGGCGACGGCGTTCTCGTACCAGATGACGCGCTTGTAATAGTGAAACAGGTCGCCAATTCCGCCCCACCATCCCTCCAGATAATGCGGCAGAAACGTGAGCAGGTAGAAGAAGGTGGTTACCGCCGCAACCATCGTAACTCCCGCGATTATCCGCCGTTCGCGGATCGAGCCCGTCGCCGATGCGGCCGATCTGCCGGGATGCGCGCGCTCGGGCATGCGCCACAAATCGTAGGCGATAAACCCCGCAACGAATACGCAGGTGAAGGCCGGAACATAGAGCTTGCTCCCGAGACACAGTCCGAGCGCAACCCCAATCCACGGTAGCACCTTGCGTTTTTCAAGCAGGCCGTCGGTCTGGATGAAGCGGAACAGCAGCAGGTAGGAGATCGCGGCGAAGGTCAGATAGACGATATCGATAACCGCGACCCTGGAATCGACCAGGAACATCCCGTCGCACAGGATGAATCCCGCCGCGAGCGTCGCGCCCAGCCGCGAGCCGAGGATCCGCCGCCCGAACAGGTACGTCACACCGACCATCACCGTGCCGAGCGTCGCGTTGCCCACGCGCCAGCTCCACGGATGGTCGCCGAAGAGCCAGATTCCCGCCGCGATCAGGAGCTTGGCCAGCGGCGGATGAGGGTCGAGAAACGGCTCACCGTGCAGGTAGTGACGGGCCTGGTTGACGAAATGCACTTCGTCGAAGACGATCTCGGGCGGCCTTCCGAGGTGCCAGAACCGGGTCGCCGCAGCGCCGGCGAGCAGCGCGCCGAGCACGATCGTATCGAGCCGAATCCACGGCGGAGCGACCAGAACACCCGATTCGTTCGCGGCGCCGGCCGGGAGCGTGGCAGGCGTCCTGAGCCGGTTGAGCAAGTCGGCAAGCGGACTGTTTTCCGCAGCCTCGGGTCCCAATCCCGCGACCCCGTAGCGCACCGCGAGCGCGAACAGCGCGAGGTTCAGGCCCGCGCACGCAAGCGCCAGCGGATCGCGGGCTTCCAGGAATACTACCGTATCGAGCGCATGCAGCACGTAGGCGAGATTGAACAGGCAGGTCAGCGTCAGGATCGCGAACACGACGAGCATCTGCGGGCTCTCGAGCGCGAGCGGAATCGCGAAGACCAGCGCCGGGTACAGGTAGCGCTCGTGCATGCGCGGCGCGAGCATGAAGAAGCCAAACAGCGCGAGAAACGACGCATAGAAAAGCCCGCTCGCCGTGCGCCTGCGCCATAGCACCCACGCGATAAACCCGAACAGCGGAACCAGCAGGCCCATCCCGAGCGCGAAGAACGAGACGCCGAGCACGGTTGCGGAATCCGGCTGGCGAATACCGCCCAGCAGCGCCATCAGGTTGAAGGCATTGACCGAGGTCTCGTGGTAATAGGCCGCGCCCGCTCCGTACAGGCGGACAATCCAGTCCCACCGATGGCCCAGTTGGAAGGGCAGGATTCCGATTACGAAGACGGCGGAAAACGCGAGCCCGGCCCGCCACCATCGCGGCCAACCCGTCTTGAACAGCGTCCATAGCCCGACCACCGGCAAGAGCATCAGCCCCTGCGGCTTGACCAGCACCGAGACCGCGGCGAGCGCGAATCCCGCCTCGTACTCTTCGGCGCTGAGCGCGACGATCGTCAGCCACATCACCAGCGTGAAGACCGAGTCCGTCTGTCCCCAGACAACGCTGTCGAACAGCATCGCGGGGTTCAGTGCAACCATCAGCATCGCCGGCAAAGCCATGGTCGGGCGCGGTGAGCGCCTGACCCACGCAAAAACGACGGTCGCGAGCACGAAGTCGGCGATGAGCGCCGGGCTCTCGACGATTACGCGAAACCCGGCGCCCGTCGCATGGAGCGCTCGCGCCAAAAGACCGGCGGCCCAAAGTACATAGAGGTATCCCGGCGGGTAATCGAGAAAGTAACCCGCCCGATAGACGTGCGCCGGGCCGTCTTTTACAAGGCTCAGAGCCCACGCCTGGTAGGTTCCGATATCGACGCGGAATCCTGGAAAAACGAGCAGCAGGGCCCCCTTGATCGCCAGCAACAGGACAAGCATCACCAGCGCCGAGGCGAACCCCTCGTCGCGCTCGCGCGCAAGCGGCGCACACAGGCGAAACACCTCGTAGGCGACGACGGCGAAGATCGCCAGTCCCGTGAAGAGTCCGAGCAGTTTTCCGCTGGAGGCTTGCGGTGCCGTTGCCGCTGCGAGCGCGGCAGCCGCGGCGAACGACGCCGCCAGAGCCTTCCATCCTGCCCGTTGGCCTCTCCTACCCGTGATTTGCCTCAACTAACCGGCCCCACCCGCGCAAAGACGTGATGATCCCGCGCAGTTCGCATACGATAGCGAAGTCGGAGCACGCGATGAACCCTTGTCCCGCATTTGGCGCATCCCGCTCCCAGCGTCTATGATTCGCGAATCGCACGGGTCGTGGGAGGAGTGCCGATGGATCTTGTTCACACGGTTTACGAGCCCGCCGGAGACGGGCCGCATCCGGCTATCATAGCCTTTCACGGATGGGGCTCGAATTCCCTCGACCTTCTCTCACTGGCGCCATACCTGGCAGGCGGTCGTTTCATGGTCGTATGTCCGCAGGGACCGCTCGAAGTGCCGATAGGTCCGATCGTCGGCTACGGATGGTTCCCGATCCGGATGGGCACGCCACCCGAGCCGGCCCGGGTCTCGGAGGCCGTCGAGCGAGCCTCGGCCTTCATCGACGCCGCCGTGCGGCGCTACCCGGTCGAGCCGCGCAAGCTGGTTGTGCTCGGCTTCAGCCAGGGAGGCGTAATGGCCTGGCGGGTCGCATTCAGAGAGCCGGAAAAGTTCGCTGCGGTAGTTGGAATTTCAACCTGGTTTCCGCCCGAACTGAAAGACATGGCGCGCGCCAAGTCCGAAGCTCTCAGCCGGATGCCCGCGATGGTCCAGCACGGGCGCGCGGACGACATGATCGAGATCGGCCGGGCGCGGGAATCCGTCGAGCATCTGCGAGAGCTACACATCCCGCTCACCTATCGCGAATACGATTGTGGCCACGAAATCACGGCGCAGGGGATCTCGGATCTGTCGAATTTCCTTGAACAGAAAATCCTTTCGCCGATTATCGCGCCTTAGGCAAGAGTGCGGCCCCGACGCCGCGCCATGCGCCGCCACGGTTGCGTGGCGGTCCCAGCGCGCACGGACTGAATGCGGCGGGCGGGCGGCTCGTGCTAGGCTTTCCGGATTATGAAATCCGAAGCCGAGTCTGCCGAGATGCGCGAATTTTCACGCCTGCTCTCCGTGATTCGCAATCTAAGGCGCGAGTGTCCATGGGACCGCGAGCAGACCATCGCGGGCAGCGCGCGCCACGTCATCGAAGAGGCCTACGAAGTCGCCGAAGCGATCCGGCTTGACGACAACGCCGAAATACGGGAGGAACTCGGTGACCTGCTCAGCCAGGTGCTCTTCATCTCGGTGGTCGCCGAGAGCGATTCACGGTTCTCTTTCCAGGAGGTCGCGCGGGAGGCAGCCAACAAGCTCATCCGGCGCCATCCCCATGTCTACGGCGACGTCAAGGCGGAGACCACCGAAGAGGTGCTCGCCAACTGGGAGAAGATAAAACGCGCCGAGAAGGGCGATATCGGAATCGCCAGTGTCGGGCGCGGATTACCCGCACTGATGAGGGCGCAAAAACTCGGCGAATACGCACGCCGCCACGGGATGGACTGGGCGAACGCGCGCGAGGTGCTGGCCAAGGTCCGCGAGGAACTCGACGAGGCAGAGGCCGAACTCGAACGCGGCCGGACCGAAGCCGCGGCGGCGGAAATCGGCGACATGCTGCTCGCCCTCGCCAACGCGCCGCGCTTCCTCGGCCATAGCGCTGAGGAAGACCTGCTCGAAGCCTGCGACAAGTTCGTTGCGCGATTCCAGGCAGTTGAAAGGATCGCGACGGCGCGCGGACTCGACCTCACCCGGCTTTCGCCGGCCGCAATCGACGCGCTCTGGCAGGAGGCAAAGCGTCAAGAACGCCCCTGACCGCTGCTCAATTGAGGCGCTCAGCAGGCTCGCAGCGAATGACCGCCTGCTCCGCCCCTCTCTCTTCGTGTCTCCCAGTAAGAGCGCGGGGAGAAGATTGAGGAAGGAAGCCACATTGACGCCTGGCGCTCCGGCATGATGCTGCCGTTGGGATCGTGTCTTGCGCTTTTATAAACACCAATGCCAGCGGCCCCGTGGCACAAACCGTATTGACCGGAAATTTGCGGACTGTTAGCTAACTAGGGCTATGCCTCATATTCCGAACCATCCTTCGGCGCTCAAGCGCCAGAGACAGAACCAGAAGCGGCGCGAGCGCAACCGCCTGATAAAGAGCCGCGTCCGCACAGCGGTAAAGAAGGCGCTCGACGCAATGGCCGGAAGCGACCCCAACGCCGCCGAGGCCTCTCTGCGCGAAGCCATAAGCACGCTGGCCAAGGCGGGCAGTAAGGGCACGATCCATCGCAACACGGTGAGCCGCAAGATAAGCCGGCTCTCCTCCCGGCTGAACAAGCTCCGCACTGCAAAAGCCGCCCAACAGGCCGGCTCCTGACCCAATCCCGGCGCCGGGGACCTGGCCGGCGCCGCCTCAGCTTTGCTTATCGCCCGTCCCGCGGGCGCTCCCCGTTCGCCATCAGGTCGAGCACCAGCGCCGAGAGCGCTTCGGCTCGCCCCCTTATCCGCCCGTTCTTGAAATCGGTGTCGAGTTGGGCCGCGCGCCGATAGATCGCGGTCAGGCGCGCGAGTCCGAAACGGCGCGCGCCTTCGAGCGCACGTGTCGCAAGAGGACTCGACGGACCGAAGCCCATCGCCGCCGCGATCTGGAGCGCGTCCTTTCGCTGCGCGAGCATCCCCGCCGCGGTCATCATCCGGCGCAGCGCCGGCACGATCTCCACCGAGAGGATCTCCACGGGGTCGCGTCCTGCCGCGAGCGCGGACGAAAGCTGCGCAGTGCAGGCGGCCGGGTTCCCCGCAGCGAGACTTTCGGCGATTTCGAAAAGCTCGGGAAGGCGCGCGGAGCCCGATTCGTTCAAATCCCGCACGTCAATCGTAGCGCCCGGTTCGGCGGTTATCGCCAGGAGCGAAAGCGCATTGGCGAGCGCGCCAAGGTCGCCGCCATGACGCGCAACGAGGGTATCGGCCGCGCGCGGGGAAAGCGCGAGCCCTTCGGCCCGCGCGAAGAGTTGCGCATAACGCGGCAACTGGTTGTCGAACGGCCGCGGGCAGTTGATAACCAGCCCGGCGGTTTCGGCGGCGCGCCGAACCTTTGCAGGAGGGTTGTCGCGCTCGTAGAGCATCACCAGATGGTTGGGCGGTTTGACCTGTGCGATCATCTCCGCAATTGCGGAGTCGGTTCCGCGCCCGGACGAACCTTTATCCTCACCGGCCGATTCATCTGCGCGCTCGCGGTAAGAGCGCAGCACGCGACACGCGATCATCCGCCGCGGGGCGAACAGATCCGCGCCGCCCAGTTCGTCGACCAGCGCCGACAGGTCGGCTGCCCCCGAAACCTGGATCGAACGATAGCTGAAGCCTTCCGCCAAGAAGCGACGCGTGAGCGCGCCAAGAGCGTACTCGCGAAGGAACGCGTTCTGCCCCGCAATCAGGATGACGGGCGCAAGCGCGCGCTTGCTGGCAAGCCCGCCAAGAACGTTCAGAACCGTATCCGACGGCATCGCGAGGCAAACCTCCCGCGCGGCGCTATTCCCGGCACGCAGCTAAAAGCCTTCGGACATCGCGTCGTACAGATGCTGGGCGAGGCCCGCCATCATCTGGTCACGCGCGCTCAATTCCTGGGTGCGAGCGACCTGGATATCGGTCATCTGCGCGAGGTCGTTGGCTCTCAGGTTCTGCTGAAGAAAGGTAGGCGTGGTGGTAACGACAGCCTGCGACACGACCGGGAACTGCTCGGTATCGGCGAGGCTGTTGACGCTCCAGATGACCTTGTGGGTGCGATTGTCGGTGAGTGCGGCGCGCACCACCAGCGACTCGGCGTAGATGGTCGGTTCGAGCACCGAGTTAAAGGCGCCGGGAATCTGCTCGTTGGCGATTACCGCCCCGCTCAACGTCAGGTCGGCATCGCGCTGGTTGTCAACCAGTTTAAGCCGGTCATGCCGCGCGATCTCGTCCTTCAGATAGCGCATGAACTGGTCGCTCACCCCGGTTATGCGGGTCAGGTTGGCGAACTTCTCGACGTAAATGGTATGCGCGTTGCTTGGCAGATTGGTGCCCGAGGCCGCGAACTGGTATCCGCATCCCGCGACGCACAAGGCCAGGAGCGCGAGCCACGCGAGCCCGGGCCTAAGCGGATCTGGCAGACGTCGGTTCTTCACCCTTGCGCTTCAGATTGAGCCGCTCGGCGATCTGGTCGAGCACGCCGTTGACGAAGCGGCCAGACTCCTGATCGCCGTAAGTTTTCGCAAGCTCTATAGCCTCGTCGATGGTAACCCTGGCGGGCACGTCTTCGAGCTTCAAAAGCTCCCACACGGCCAGGCGCAGGATGTTGTGATCTATACGCGAGAGCCGCTTGACCGACCAATGCTCGAGCGCGGCGGCAATATGGCCGTCGAGTTCCCGCTGGTCGCGTCGGACTCCCTCGATAAGACGTTCGGCAAATTGCCGGGCGCGCCCGTCGCAGGGAAAATTGCTGAAGAAGATCGCCAAATCCTCCTTCGACGCGCCGCCGCAGATGTCGATTCTGTATAAGGCCTTGAGCGCAAGCTCGCGGCCGATGTGTCTAACTCCCATAACCGAGGACGACCGCCCTGCGCGGCATCCGCCGCGCGGCGACTTTCTCCAGCGAAAAATCAGGTGATCAGTTTCAGGTCCGAAAAGAGATGACCGAGCTTTTCCTTCTTGGTGCGCAGATAGTTGATATTGCCTTCGTGCGGCGCAACTTCAAGCGCGACGCGGGTCACAATTGCGCCGTAACGCCGCAGGCTTTCGATCTTGTGCGGATTGTTGGTGAGAAGCCTGACTTCGCCGACGCCGAGGTCGCGCAGGATCTGCGCGCCAATTCCATAATCGCGCAAATCCTCCTCGAACCCAAGCTCCAGGTTCGCCTCAACCGTGTCGAGCCCGGTGTCCTGAAGCGCGTAGGCTCTTATCTTGTTGCCGAGCCCGATTCCGCGGCCTTCCTGATGGAGATAGATAATTACGCCCGCGTCGGACGCCAGTATCCGCTCCATCGATTCCACCAGCTGTTCCCCGCAGTCGCATCGATGCGATCCGAAGACGTCGCCGGTAAGGCACTCCGAATGAAGCCGCACGAGCGCGGGGCGGTTCCCTCCGACATTGCCCTTGACGAGCGCCAGATGCTCGCGGCCATCTACGATATTGCGGAACACAACCGCGCGGAACTCGCCCCTCTCGGTCGGAAAGGGAACTTCGGCGGCGCGCTGAACCAGGGTCTCGTTGGTCAGGCGGTAGGAAACCAGATCCCGCGTGAACGCGATTGGCATCGAATGGCGCTCGGCGAATTGGCGAAGCTCGCCGAGCGTCGCGGCCCTCCCCTCTTCATCGAGGATCGCGCACAGCACCGCGCACGGCCTGAGCCCCGCCGCGCGCACCAGGTCAACCGCCCCCTCGGCACGGCCCATCCGAACCATCACGCCTCCGCTCAGCGCCATGAGCGGCAGAACGTGGCCCGGCATCACGAGATCCTCCGGACCCGAACGAGGAGATGCGACGACCTGGATGGTCCGGGCGCGGTCGGCCGCGGAAATGCCGGTAGTGACGCCTTCGCGCGCCTCTATCAGCGCACCCGCCTGCTCGGCCAGCGGATTGGCGTCGCTGGACAAGGCTAGCGGGATGCCGAGTTCACGCATCCGCTTCTCGGGCAGCGCGACCGATACGATGCCACGCGCCTCGCGCGCCATGAAATTGACGTGCTCGGGCGTAACCGCTTCGGCCGCCATCACCACGTCGCCTTCGGCGTCCTCGTTCTCGTCGGGTACCATGACGACCATCTGGCCGTCTCGCAGGCGGGTGAAAACCTGTTCAAACATCGTCTCGGGCATACCCTTTCACCAACCTGACGATAGTATCATCGGGCCTTCAATCCAACCACCGGGCGCCCTTCGAGGAGCCAGTCGTCACCCACAGGACGCGCACTGAGACCGGCGAGCCGAATCGAACGCCTGACCCGGTCGAAAGCGAGCCCCTCGACGGCCGCAAGACCGCATCCGAGGATCCGCGGAGCAAGGAAGAGCGCGACCCGATCGACAATTCTCTGCCTGAGCGCGGCGCCCGCAAGATGCGCTCCACCCTCAATCAGCACCTTGCACCATCCGCGGCGCCCGAATTCCTGCATCACCTCATCAAGAGCGATCTCGCCCGAGCGGGTTTGCGCGCCAAGCACTTCGACCGGCGCGGAGCCGTAGCGGATTCGCGCCCGCTCCAGATTCGCGCGGGTTGTGACCAGGATCGCCGGGGCATTGGAACGCTCGGTGAAAACCCGCGCGCCCGCCGGAGTCCTCAGTTGCCCGTCAACTATCACTCTGACCGGATCACGTCCGCCCTGGATTCTGCACGTCAGGCGGGGATTATCGGCAAGCACGGTCCCCGCGCCAACCATCACCGCATCGGCCTCGCGGCGCCATCGATGCACCATCTCGCGCGAAGGCGGCGAGCTTATCCATCGCGAGTCGCCACCCGCTGCCGCGATTCGCCCATCGAGCGTCGCAGCGAGCTTCAAAATTACAAACGGCCGTCCCGTGGCAACGCGGGTGATAAAGCCCTCGTTGAGGGCGCGGCACTCCTGCTCAAGCACGCCGCTGGAAACCTCGATTCCGGCTCGCTTGAGGATAGCGATACCGCGCCCGCGCACTTTCGGAAACGGATCGACGCATCCCACCACCGCCCGCGCGATACCCGCCTCGACGAGCGCCAGCGCGCAAGGCGGTGTCTGTCCGAAATGAGCGCACGGCTCGAAGGAAACATAGGCGGTTGCGCCGCGAGCCTGTGCACCGGCCTCCGTGAGCGCGACAGTTTCGGCGTGCGGGCGTCCGCCGGGGGCGGTCGCTCCTCGGCCGACGATGCGGCCGCGGCGCACGATCACGCATCCGACCGCGGGATTTGGCGAGGTCAGTCCGAGCGCCGAGCGCGCAAGCTCAAGTGCCTCGCCCATGAAGCGGCGATCGGTTTCGGGATCGCGAGACCGGGCCATCAGAAAAATTCAGGGCGCGGTGTCACCCTTCTTGGCGCGTATCGAGGCCTCGCGTTCCGGGCTTTCCTTGCGCAGACGAATCAGGTCTTCGAGTTCATGCATGAACTCTTCGATATCCTTGAAGGATCGATAGACTGAAGCGAAGCGCACATAGGCGACCTGATCGATCCGGTGCAGCTCATTCATCACGATCTCGCCGATAAAGGAACTGGCGCTTTCGCGCTCGCCGCTCTCCGCGACCGCGGCCTCGACCCGGTCGGCTATTTGCTCGATGGTTTCCATCGAAACCGGACGTTTCTCGCATGCGCGCTTGATCCCGGCGACAATTTTGGAGCGTTCGAACGGCTCGCGCCTGCCGTCCTTCTTGACCACCATCGCAGCGATCTCTTCGACCCGCTCGTAGGTCGTAAAGCGCTTCTTGCACGCGCTGCACATCCTGCGCCGGCGGATAGTCGCGCCGTCGCCCGACAGGCGGGAATCGACGACCCGGTTTCCGCGATTGCGGCAGAATGGACAGCGCATGGCTCAACTCTGCCGGGTTACGGACTCCTGCGGCAGGCGCCGCGGATAGGGGTCAATCTGTTGAGGGAAGAAGACGGCGCGACGCGCAGACGCGCCGTCTTCGGTAGATGCTGCGCGGGTACTATGCCCGGGCTCAGCTTCGATGAGCCTCGATATAACTGACAACGTCCTTGACGGTCCGAATCTTCTCGGCGTCCTCATCTGAGATTTCGATATTGAATTCCTCCTCGAGCGCCATGACCAGCTCGACGATATCGAGCGAGTCGGCGCCAAGGTCCTCGATAAAAGATGAATCGGGCGTGATCTCGTCGGCGGCAACGCCCAGTTGCTCGGCGATCTTCTCGCGCACCTTGCTTTCGATGTCCTGAGCCATCGTGCTCCCGTTCCTCCTGCTGGCCCCATGAGCAGGGCCGCTGGTTATGCCTTCTCTATAGTTTCGCCGGTCGGCTGAAGCGGCCGCAGGTTTGTCCGCAACCCTGCTCCCCACAGCGACACCGTGCCGGTAGGTTTTGCTTCCGGCCGGTTGAAGTCAAGTCGGCAGCATAAGGACTTGAGCGCATGTAGGCAAGTTGCCACGCGAGGGGTGCAGGGCGCGGCTGAACCGGTTTCGCTTCCGTCGCCGTCGCGTCTTATGCTCTGGCCTCGGCTATCGCCTCGCCAATCGCCTTGAGCGAGGCGAGGTCCTCGAGCGGACGCACGCGCACGTTGCGATTGATTCGTCGCATCAGCCCGGCCAGCACCCGGCCGCATCCGAACTCGATCGCGTCAGTAACTCCCGCCCGCCCCAACGTTTCCATCGAGGCCTGCCATCGAACCGGCGAAGTTATCTGTTCGAGTAAAAGCGGAACCACCCGCTCGGGTTCGCTGTTGGGCTGGGCGGTCACGTTGGAAACCACCGGGAATTTGAGCGGCGACACCGCGACCGACCGCAGCACGGCTGCCATCCCGTCGCGCGCCGGCTGCATCAACGGGCAATGGAAAGGGGCGCTTACCTTGAGTTCAACTGACATCGTGGCGCCGCGCTCCCTGGCGATTTCGATCGCGCGTCTGACCGGTTCCGCATGGCCGGCGACCACAATCTGGCCCGGTGCGTTCAGATTGGCCGGAACCGCAATTTGCCCGTCAGTCGAGACCTTCGCGCAGATCTCGTCAACGACCTCGGGCTCGAGGCCGATCAACGCCGCCATCGCACCCTGGCCCGCGGGACATGCCTCCTGCATCAGGCGCCCACGCTCGCGCACGAGCCGCACCGCGTCGGCGAATGTGAGCGCGCCCGCGGCGACCAGCGCGCTGTATTCGCCGAGGCTATGGCCGGCGGCAAGCTCGGGCTTTAGACCGTATTCGGCCTCGAAAACCCTGAGCGCCGCGATTTCCACTGCGACCAGGGCGGGTTGAGTGTTGATGGTGAGCCTGAGTTCTTCCTCGGGTCCTTCAAAGCACAACCGCGAGAGCGCAAAACCAAGCGCCTCATCGGCTTCCTCGAACGTGTGGCGAGCGTCGGGAAAATTCTGGGCAAGCTCCGTGCCCATTCCGATGCGCTGCGACCCCTGCCCGGGAAACAGAAAGGCAAGTTTCATTCGAAAGTTCTCCCCAATTGGTCAGGAATGCTTGTCCTCGGCGGGTTTGGCTTGCGCCGACCGCTCGTTGCCGGGGGCGGCGTCCGTTTGCGCCTCGGAAGTTTCCTCATGGTTCAGAAGCGAACCCGTGGCCGGTCCGGAACCCGGCTTGTGAGGAGCGGCGGACGCTTCGGGCTTGACGCCGTTGCCGCGCGAAGCTTCACTCGCATCCGAGAACGCCTCGACGCGGGAGGGGTCATGACGGGCTTCGTGTTCGGGCCTGGCGTGCGGAAGCTCGCCAGTGCCCCCGGAGCGGCCGCGTCCGGCAGCGGCGTGGCCTTCGACTTCGCGAGGGTTGTGGCGATGGAGTCGCTCGCGCATGCGCGCGAAAATGCCCTTGAAGCCTTTACCGCCCTGTTTCGAGCTGGCGGCGAACTCGTATTTGCCGAGGATTTCCGAGATTTCGCTGTTGACCTGGCGGACCAGCGCCTCGTTGCCGGCAGCGCGAATCGCGTTACGGATCGCGCGGGCGGGCGACGAGCCGTGAGCTATTATCGTGACGCCGTTGACGCCGAGAAGCGGAGCCCCGCCGTATTCGTAGGGATCGAGACGCTCACGGATCGCGCCAAGCGATTTCCTGACTAGCAGATAGGCCAGCTTGCCGCGCCAGTTCGCGCCGAAGACCTCCCGCAGATTGCCGAGCAGAAAGGCGGCGAAGCCTTCCATGGTTTTGAGCGCAACGTTGCCGGTAAACCCGTCGGTCACGACTACGTCGGCCTTGCCGCGGTTGATATCGCGGCCTTCGACGTAGCCAATGTAGTTTATGTCCGTCGAAGCCTGGCGCAGCATCGCGGCGGCCGCGCGGGTCAGGTCGGTGCCTTTGGAGCTTTCCTCGCCGTTCGAGAGTATCCCAACGCGCGGACGCGCTATTCCGCGCACGCGCCGGCAATAGACGCTCCCCATCACCGCGAACTGCGCAAGGTTGAGCGGTTTGACTTCGAGATTCGCTCCCGCGTCGATAAGCAGCGTATGAGCGCCGGCGGCTGGCGCGGGCGAGGCTATCGCGGGGCGATCCACCCGCGGCAGGTTGCCGAGAATCGCCATCGCCGCCGCCATCACGGCGCCCGAGTTGCCGGCGCTAACGAAGCTGTGTGCCTCGCCACGCTTGACCATTTCAAGCCCGATGTGGATCGACGAGAGCGGTTTTCCCAGCACCGACTCAAGCGGCGAGTCGTCCATAGTCACCACCTCGGGCGCGTGGACGATTCGGATCGGGAGTCCAGTGACATCGTGCGCGGCAAGCTCGCGTTCGAGCGTCTCCCGCACGCCGACCAGGATAACCTCGGCGCCGAAGTCGCGCGCCGCGAGGACGGCTCCCTCGACGGTCACCTTCGGGGCCAGATCACCCCCCATCGCGTCGAGCGCGATTCTCACGGGCTGCTCCGAAAGCGGCCGTTATTCCGCGGTCTCGGCAAGTTGGCGTCCGCGGTAGGTACCGCAATGACGGCATACGCGATGCGGCATCGCGGGCTCGCCGCACTGCGGACACGTCCCCGGGTTTACCGCCTGCAACGAATCGTGAGCGCGGCGCTTGTTGCGCTTGGATTTCGAAGTTCGTCTCTTGGGTGCCTGCATGAAGAATAATTTCCCGTCTTGAAGTTGGATTTTACGAGCGCCCGAGCTTGAGGCCGCGAAGTTGGGCAAACCTCGGGTCCAAAGGTTCAGCGCCGCATCCGCATTGAGCCAGGTTGAGATTGATGCCGCAATGCGGGCAGAGGCCGCGGCATTCATCGGCACAAAGCGGACGCGTCGGCAGCGAGAGCAGGAACTGCTCGCGAACAAGCGGCGACAGGTCGATTTCGTCGCCCTCGTAGAGCGAAAGCTCCAAATCTTCGGCGTGGAGGTCGGCCTCTTCGCCAAAACCCGCCGCTCTGGGTGTAAGCACGAAGCGGAAGGCGCGCTCGCTCGGCAGCACGAATTCTTCCGCGCATCGAGCGCACACCGCGTGGGTCGAGGCGTGCAGGCTTCCGGCGAAGAACAACTCGGTGCCCGCGCGATAGTACGAAACCTTCACGTCGATCGGCCCTTCTATTCGATATTCCCTGAGCGGTTCGCTCTCGAGAAGCAGATTGACCTGCGTCTGCGCCTCCTGGAAGGAAAGCTCCTTCGCCTCGGCCGTAATATCATCAATCCGAATTTTCACAGAAACCACCCCCGCTACAACCGCCATGAGGGGGGCCATATGCAAGTGTGAATTATTGCACGTCAATCCGGCACTTCAAATACGGACCGAGCCTTATCCATCCTTGCTCTCCTGCTGACAGGCCGAACCCCGGCACGTCACGGGAAAACAGGGCTCGCTAAAAGCAGAAAATTTCAGTTTACGCCGGTTTCGCTAGAGAGCCGTGCGAACTCCCTTGCGGTGACAATCAGCAAGCAGCGCGCACTCGGAGCATCGCGGCCTGCGCGCCACGCACACCCTTCGCCCGTGTAAAATCAGCCGCATCGAGAACGCCGTCCACTTCTCGGGCGGCAGAAGCTCGCGCAAATCGGCTTCTATTTTGTCCGGATCGCTCTGGCCGGTTAGCCCGAGCCGATACGCAACGCGCCTCACGTGGGTATCCACGGCGATCCCGGGGATTCCAAAAGCGTGCCCGAGGACCACGTTGGCGGTTTTTCGTCCCACCCCGGGCAATTTCACCAGTGCATCCATAGACGCCGGCACTTCGCCGCGATAGCACTGGACAATTTGCTTCGCGGCAGCCTTGAGCGAGCGCGCCTTTTGCCTGAAGAAGCCCGTGGTGACCACCAGCCGCTCCAGCTCGCGGAGCTCCGCTGCGGCGGTCGCCTGGGGGTCGGGATATCTGCGGAACAAGGCGGGCGTTACCATGTTTACCCGCTCGTCAGTGCACTGGGCGGATAGAATCGTCGCGGCCAGAAGCTGCCAGGGAGTCTTGAAGTCGAGAGTGACCCGGGCGTCGGGATAGAGACGCGCAAGCTTATCGGCGATACGCCCGGCGCGCGCGATTCGGGCGGCCTTCGATTCTCGCGCCGGCATCAGGGGCTCCGTCGCCGTTGCATGTCATGTATGAAATCGCGGACTTCGGCCTCTTCGCGCGCCCGGTCCCATCCCAGCTCCCGAGCCATGAGCGACGCCGCCGCGGGCGCAGCCGCTACGGCCTCGAGCGGCGCACGCCATACCAGGGAGGTGCGCCGCACCATGAAATCCGCGAGCGAGCAGGCCATCTCGTCGCGTATCGCGTGCAGGACTTCGCCGGCGACAGCGGAGCATCCCTCGGCGAGCGGCGCGGCGAGAGCGGGATGCCCGGCGATAATCGCAGCTACCCGGACCGCCCGGGAACCGTAACGCGAATCCAGGATTTCGCGGGTTATCGGGTCAAGGCCCTGAAGCGCCTTCGCAGCGCTCGGGTCGCCCGCCTGAAGCGGGCGCGCGCCGGGCAGCGGCGTAATCGCAGTGGGGGATTTTCCACCCGCGCGCCCGAGCTTTTTCAGCGCGTGGTTGACGACTTTTTCGGCGATCTCGCGATGGGTCGTCAGCTTGCCCCCGGCGACAGTGATCATACCTGCGTCGCTGTCGAGGAGGACCTCCTCGCGCGGCACCGACGAGGGTGCGCGGCTTGCGCTGGTGGTCACAAGCGCGCGCAGCCCCGCGAAGCTCGAAGCCACGTCCGCAGCGCCTGGCACCGCACCCCTGAGGCTCTGGCCGAGAACGTCCAGGAGATACTGCACGTCCCCGCGGTCTGCCGCGACTACGGCCGGGTCACCGGCAAAATCGGTGTCGGTAGTGCCGACCAACACGTAGCGCCCGTGTGGCATCACGAAAACGATTCGGTCGCGATCGTCGCTGAGCACCAGCGACTCGCGGACCGGCAAGCGCTCCCGGGGAAACACAAGATGGACGCCCTTGGTAAGACGAATGCATGGCGCGACGGCCCGGTCTTCCATCCTACGCACATCATCGACCCAGGGACCGGCCGCGTTGACGAACAAACGCGCGCGAACTTCGAAGCCTCGGCCGCTCAGCCGATCGCGCACCGAAGCCGCGCCGAGGCGTCCGCCCATTCGCGAAAATCCCTCGACCGACGCGTAATTGGCGACCGCTGCACCGTGAAGCGCCGCGTCCAGCACGTTTTCAAGCGTGATCCGCGCGTCATCGGCCCACGCGTCGCAATAGGTCGCTCCGCCGGCAAGACCCTCGCCCGCAAGCATCGGCTCGAGCTCGAGGACCTCTTCAGCCGAGAGGCTTCGATGGCGTTCCGAGCGCGGGATACGGGCAAACAAATCGTAGAGAAACAGACCGGCGACCATCCTGCCTCGTCCGAAACCGCGCCCGCGATAGAGTGGGAAAAGGAAACGGACTGGACGCACCAGGTGAGGCGCGGTGAGCCTGCGCAGGCGCTCGCGCTCGCGCAGCGCGTTGCGGACGAGGCGGAACTGGAACTGGGGCAGGTAACGAAGGCCGCCGTGGATGAGCTTGGAGGAGCGTGACGAGGTCTCGGCAGCGAAATCGCGCGCTTCAAGCATCGCGACCGCAAGACCCCGCATCGCAGCGTCGCGCGCGACCGCCGCTCCGTTGATCCCGCCGCCGATTACGCAGATGTCGAAAGTCTCGCGTTCAAGGCGCGCAAGCGCGGCCTCCCGCGCGATTGCCTCACCGTGCGTAGGGCCCGCGGCGCTCAGTCCTCGTAGTCCTCCTGGAAGGAGTAACGCTCCTCTTTCCAGGGATCGGCATGGTTATGGTAGCCGCGAACTTCCCAGAATCCCCGGCAATCCCTGTCCGTGAACTGGAGCGCGCGCAGCCACTTTGCGCTCTTCCAGCCGTAAAGCTTGGGCACGACGAGCCGAAGCGGCCATCCGTGGTCGGGCTCAAGGTCGCGTCCATCGTGTCGATGCGCCAGCATCACGTCATCATCGAGGAATTCGGCGAGCGGAAGATTCGTCGTGTACCCGCCGTCGCAGTGCGCGATAACGTACCGCGCCTCGGGCTTCAGGCGCACCAGTTTCATCAGGTCGGCCACCTTGACCCCTTCCCAGAGATTATCGAGACGCGACCAGGTAGTTACGCAATGGAAGTCCGCCACCTGGCTGCTCTGCGGCAGCGCGCGAAACTCCTCGTAGCTGAGGCGCAACTCCTGTTCAACCAATCCGAAGACCCTGAAATCCCATTTCGCTGGATCGAAGCGCGGCGTCGGCCCGTAGCTCAGGACCGGAAATTTCGTGGTCAGGTACTGTCCCGGAGGGATACGGCGCAGGATTTCTTCGGGCGGCGGCGTTTTTCTCATATGTGAATATCGATTGACGGAGCCAAAGTTGCTTATACGATAGCCGAGGCGGGCGCCGGCCCGTCAAGCATCCGCATCGGGCCGGAATCCGCGGCCGTGGCCTCGCTTCCGTTCACCCTTTAATCGCGCACTGCATGGGGCGTCGCACCGGTTCCAGCCGCAGCCCGCTTCACCTCACAACGTCGAGACGTGGCCGCCGTCCGGCGAAAGTTCGCGCACGATATTGGCGACGACGTTCTTGGCGTCGCCGAACAGCATCAGGGTGTTGTCCAGATAATACAGCGGGTTGTCGATACCGGCGAAGCCCGGGCTCATGCTGCGCTTGATAACCATCACAGTGCGGGCCTTCTCCACGTCAAGGACCGGCATGCCGTAGATCGGGCTTGACTGGTCGGTGCGCGCGGCGGGATTGGTCACGTCGTTAGCGCCGATCACCAGGGCCACGTCAACCTGCGGAAACTCGGGATTGGCCTCGTCCAGGTCGAGCAGCCGATCGTAGGGAACGTCAGCCTCAGCAAGAAGCACGTTCATATGACCGGGCATCCGGCCGGCCACCGGATGGATCGCGAACTTGACGTCCACGCCGCGTTTGGAAAGCAGATCGTAAAGCTCCCTGACCTTGTGCTGCGCCTGCGCGACCGCCATCCCGTAGCCCGGGACGACCATCACGCGGTTCGCGGCGGCCAGAATTGCTGCCGCCTCCTCGGCGGTCGCGCTATGAACGGTGCGCTCCTCCTGGGCCCCAGCCGCGGAAACCTGGAGCTGGCCGAACGCCCCGAACATCACGTTGGTGAACGAGCGATTCATCGCGCGGCACATGATCACCGACAGGATGAACCCCGAAGCGCCGTCAAGCGCACCCGCGACTACCAGCACCTTGGTATTGAGCACAAACCCGAGCAGCGCGGCGGTAAATCCGACGTAGGAGTTAAGGAGCGAGATGACGGTCGGCATGTCGGCGCCGCCGATCGGCGTGACCAGCAGTATCCCGAAGATGAGCGAAATGACCACCATCGCGGGAAACAGGTAGGCGTGCATCGGATTCACGATCAGGGCAAGCGCGAGCGCAACGGCCGCCCCCAGCACCGAGAGGCTCACGTAATTCTGCCCGCGATAGACGATCGGGCGCTGCGGCAGAATCTCCTGCAGCTTGCCCGCCGCTATCAGGCTGCCGGTGAAACTAAGCGAGCCGATAATCACTTCGAGCGCGATCTCCGTCATCTCGAACTTCGAGATGTGCGGGATTCGCATGTAGTACTCGGAGATCCCGATCAAGGCCGCCGCGAGCGCGCCCAGCGCATGGCTCATCGCGGTCCGCTGGGGGACCGCGGTCATGTGAACCAGGCCGAGCGGGATGCCAATCATCGCACCCGCCGCCAGCGCTACGATGATCCATTTGAACTGCACCAGTTCCGGATTGAAAAACGTGGTCGCGACCGCCAGCGCCGCGCCGATCTCGCCCGCCAGCACGCCGCGGCGCGCGGTTGCGGGAGAACTCAGCCATCTGAGCGACAGGATAAAGAGCGCGATCGCTATGATGTAGGAAAAGTCGGTCAGGTAATGCGCAGTCATTGGCCTTTGCGTCCGCTCGCCTTGAACATCCTGAGCATCCGATCGGTGATGAGGAATCCGCCGACCATGTTGCTGAAGGCGGCGGCAACCGCGATCGAGCCGAGGATCGCCGAGAGCGCGGTTCCCTGGCGGCCCGCGATAATGATCGCGGCGATGACGACGATCGCGTCAAGCGCGTTGGTAAGCGCCATCAACGGCGTGTGCAGGAGCGGCGAGACGCGCCGGATAACTTCGAAACCGACAAATCCCGCCAGGACAAAGACGTACAGGTTTTCAATGAACCCCGCTGGCACGATTTCGTTCTCCTTCAGCCGAACTTCAGGCCATGCCAATGGCAGGCAGGAGCATCCCTGCCAACCGCTCATTCCTCGGGTATCTCTACCGGTGAGCCTCGTGGGGCGCCGACACGATTTCCCGCACCCGCGCGTGAACCACTTCTCCACCCTGCGTGACCAGGGTTTCGCGCGTGATCTCGTCCTCACGGTCGAGATTGACCCTGCCGTCCTTGCACAGATGGAGCAAAAACGCAGTCACGTTACGCGAGAACATCTGGCTTGCATGATAGGGAACCGTGCTGGCGAGGTTGAAATAGCCCACGATCGTGACGCCATGCTCAATCACCATCTCGTTGTAGCGGGTCAGCTCGCAGTTGCCTCCGCGCTCGGCGGCGAGGTCAACGATGACCGAGCCCGGTGCCATCCTGGACACCATGTCGGCCGTTATCAGCGTCGGTGCGCGCTTGCCCGGGATGGTCGCGGTGGTAATGACCACGTCGCTCTCCGCGATCACTCGGGTCAACAGTTCGCGCTGACGCCTGAGGAAGTTTTCGTCCTGCTCGCGGGCGTAACCGCGCTCATCCTGCGCCTGCCCGGTCTCAAGCGGCATCTCAACGAACCGTCCGCCGAGGCTTTGGACCTGTTCCTTGACCGCAGGACGCACGTCGTAGGCCGAGACGACCGCGCCGAGCCTTCGGGCGGTTGCGATAGCCTGTAGTCCGGCAACGCCCGCGCCAAGGACCAGCACGCGGGCGGGGGTGATCGTACCGGCCGCCGTGGTTAACATCGGGAAGAACCGCGGCAACTGGTCGGCGGCGATCAGCACCGCCTTGTAACCGCACACCGTCGCCATCGCGGACAGTGCGTCCATGCTCTGGCTGCGCGTGATTCGCGGCATCAGCTCGACCGCGAGCGCGCTAACGCCTTTTCGCGCGATCTCCTCGACGGTTTCGGGCGATCCGAGCGCGCGCAGGAACCCGATCAGCACCTGCCCGCTGCGCATCAGGGCAAGGTCCTCGCGCCCGGTCTTGTCGTTGGCACCGTAGCATAGCACCTGGAGGATAACGTCAGCGGCGCGGAAGACATCGGCGCGTTTCGCCATTTCCGCGCCTTTCTCCTGGTACTGGGCGTCAGGATAACCCGCCGCCAGCCCGGCGCCGGATTCGACCACAACCTTGCATCCGGCCTTTACGAGGTTTGGGACTGAAGCTGGTACGAGCGCCACCCGGCGCTCTCCGGGATAGCTTTCCTTGGGAACACCGACGACGATCATGAGGTTTCTTCAGACGCGATCATCTGGCTACAGCGCCTCTCCCGCGGCGAGGTAATACTCGGTTACAAGTTACACGATATCTTCCTCAAAACCTGCGGCGCTCACGCCACATTAGGACAGGTAACTACCTCCGGCCAAAGCGATCAAGCGTTTCGCATCGCCCGAACGATCGCGGCGGTCATCTCGCTGGTAGTCGCCTTGCCGCCGAGATCGCGGGTCATGGTGCGTCCGCCCTTAAGCACCGATTGAACAGCGTGGCGTATAAGCTGCGCCTGGCGCGGATATCCCACGTATTCGAGCATCATCGCGCTCGAAAGAATTATCGCGATCGGATTCGCCAGGTTCATTCCCGCGATATCCGGGGCGGTGCCGTGCACGGCTTCGAAAATCGCTCCACGCTCTCCGTAGTTCGCGCCGGGAACCACGCCGAGTCCTCCGACCAGTCCGGCGCAAAGGTCCGACACGATATCGCCGTAAAGATTTTCCAGCAGCAGCACATCGAAGGAACCCGGATCGGTGACCAGCCGCATGCACGCTGCATCGACGATCTGTTCGCGGTAGGAAATCTTCGGATACTCGCGCGCAACCGCCCTCGCGCATTTGAGGAACAGGCCGTCGGAAAGTTTCATGATATTGGCCTTGTGGACGGCGGTCACCGATTTGCGCTGGTTGCGCTTTGCGTACTCGAAGGCGAAGCGCGCGATGCGGCGCGAGGCGCGCGCCGTGATGACCTTGATGCTCTCGACGACGCCGGGCGCCACCTGGTGCTCGATACCGGAGTAGAGATCCTCGGTATTCTCACGCACGACGATAAGATCGACGTTTCGAAAAGGAGTGCGCACGCCGGGCAAGCTCAGCGTGGGCCGCAGGTTGGCGTACAGGTCGAGTTCGCGGCGCAGGTAGACGTTGATCGAGCGATAGCCTTCGCCGACCCGCGTTTCAAGCGGCCCCTTGAGGGCAACGCCGGTGCGCTTGAGCGAAGTCAGCAGCTCGTCCGGCACCGGAGTTCCGAAGCGCTTGAGCGCGGCTGCGCCCGCAAGCTGGCGGTCCCATTCGAGCTTTGCCCCGGAGACTGCGATCACCTCGACTGCCGCATTGACCACCTCAGGGCCGATACCGTCACCGGGAATCAGGGTAATCGTGCGTGTTCCATTTCGCGGCCCCGGGATTGCGGCGCTCCTCGTGTCGCGGCTTTTTAAGGTATCCTTCACCTCGGTCCTTTTCACAGTTTCCTCATTCAGCAGCCCGTCAGCCCGACGAAAATGTCGCCGACGTTGGTTCCGGTCGCTCCGGTAATGAACAAATCGCCCGTCGCGGCGAAAAGACTATACGAGTCGTTGCGTAAAAGCGCCTTGGCGGGATCAAGACCGGCGGCCCTTGCGCGTGCCGCCGTATCGGGGAACACGAACGCGCCGGCCGCATCGGTCGGCCCGTCGATTCCGTCGGTTCCGGCAAACAGCGCCGCTATCCTGAGCCCGGGCCCCAACCTTTCGAGCTCCAGCGCCATCGCAAGCGCCGCCTGCTGCGCGCGCCCGCCCCTGCCGCCGCCCTTGACGGTCACCACCGGCTCGCCCCCCGTAAGCAGGCACAGGCGGCGTTGCGCCAGTGCGGCCAGATGGGCGGCGAGCGACCGGCCAACGTCGTTCGCCTCACCGCGCAGGGTGCGCCATCGGTCAACCTCGTAGCCGGCTTCGCGCGCAGCGCGTTCGGCCGCATCCAGGGCGGTTGCGTTATCGCCGATAATCACGTTGATGACGCGGGCCAAAGCCTCGTCGGAGCTTTTTGCGGTCTCGGGCAGCTCGCCCGAGTTCCCACGCTCAAGATGCTGGCGCACGGATTCGGGCGCGCGGCCCCAGAGCCGTCTTCGCTTGAGGATGGCGATTGCGTCGGCGTAGGTCGTAGGATCGGGCGCGGTCGGTCCGGAGCCGATAACCGAAAGATCGTTTCCGGGCACGTCCGACAGGATGAGGCCCAGGACTTTTCCGCCGCGCGCGGCGCGTGCAAGCGCCCCACCCTTGACCGCCGAGAGATGCTTTCTGACCGCGTTGAGCTCCGCAATCGAGGCGCCCGAGCGCAGAAGCTCGCGGCTGAGCGCGACCTTGTCCACAAGCGTGACTCCCCCGGCCGGCATCGCGAGCATCGCGGAGGCCCCGCCCGAGAGCGCCACGATCGCAAGCTCGCCCGCGCGCACTTCGCCAAGCGTATCGAGGGCCGCTCGCGCGGCCTTCACGGACGCCTCGGAGGGCATCGGATGAGACGACTCGACGACGCGAAAACGTTCTCGCACGGGCACGGGGACCTCGGCCCCGGGCAGCGTCACGACCAGACCCGCCGCTATCCGGTCCCCGAGCCGGACGGCGAGCGCGCCGGCCATCGCAGCCGAGGCTTTTCCCGCCGCGACGACAAAGATCCGCCCCGCTTCGCGAACCATCGCAGGCACCGGGGACGCGCCGGGAAGTTCTCCGTCGAGCGCACGAACCACCAACGCCGAGGGCTCGGCGCCAGCCACGGCAGCGCGATAAATCAGTTCGAGATCCCGCCTGGCGCGCTCGCCTTCCGTCATAGAAGTGGCGGCGTTACGCCTTGCGCCTTAGAACGCGCACCGGACAATCCGGACCAGGAGCGACAAGCACCATGTCCGTCATCTTGACGAACAGTCCGGTCCCTACGACACCGGGGATGGACAGGATCTCGCGCTCCAGGCGCGAAGGGTTTTCGATCTTTGTGACGTGGCAGTCGATGATCAGGTTGCCGTTGTCGCTCAGGAACTGGTTCCCATCGCCGTCCATCCGGTCGCGTCCCTTGAGGCCGAGCTTGGCCAGCTCACGCAAGACGAACGGTTCGGCAAAGCGCACCACCTCGACCGGGAGCCGGTGATGTGCTCCGAGCTTCGGCACAAGCTTCTCGGGACCGACCAGGATCACGACTTTGCGCGAGGCCGCTGCAACAACCTTTTCCCGCACCAACGCGCCGCCGTATCCCTTGATCAGATTCAGGCGCGGGTCGACTTCGTCGGCACCATCGAAATCGATATCGATGCGCTTGACGTCGCCCAGGCCGACAAGCTCGATTCCACACTCGCGCGCGAGTTCCTCACTGGCGAGCGAGGTTGGCACACCACGCACCGGGATCCTGCTTGCGCCAAGAGCGCGAATGAACGCGCCCGCAGCGCGGCCCGTGCCAAGCCCGAGAGTTTGTCCGGGCTTCACGTAGCGCATCGCGTAGGCGGCGAGCCTTTCGAGCGGACCTTCGCTGACCGTAACCATTTGATCGGAAACTCTACCGCAGGATTCTAGCAGGCTTGTAAGAAATCGCAGCCTGCCACCCACCGGTTGTCCCCTTCGCATGGGAACGGGGAGATGATTCAGGAGGGAGGCCGTTTTTCACGCAGGGCGTTGAGACCGCGCTTCGATTCATTGGGTTTTCCCCCTTTTCTCAGCCCCCTACTGCCGATCCCGGGCTACTTGTTGGAACGCAGCAGGTTCATGAACTCCTGGCGGGTCTCCACGTTCTTGCGAAACACACCGAGCATCGCGGAGGTGGTTACGAACGAGTTCTGCTTTTCCACGCCACGCATCCGCATGCACATGTGCTCGGCCTCGAGCACCACCGCAACGCCGAGCGGTTCAATCTGTTCCATTATGGTTTGCGCGATTTGGGTTGTGAGCCGCTCCTGCACCTGAAGCCGGCGCGCATACAGTTCGACCATCCGTGCGAGCTTGGAAAGGCCCACGATCCGCCGATTCGGCAGGTAGGCGACGTGCGCCTTGCCGAAGAAGGGCAGCAGATGGTGCTCGCACAGGGAATAGAAGTCGAGATCCTTGCACAGGATCATCTCCTGGTATTCCTCTTCGGCGAACAGCGCGCCGTTTATCATCGACTTCGGTTCCTGTGCGTAGCCGCGGGTGAGGAACTCGAAGGCGGCGACGAAACGCCCGGGGGTGCGCCTTAAACCTTCGCGTTCGGGATCCTCGCCCACATGGCGGAGAATGACCCGCACGGCTTCTTCGGCCTCGGCCCGCGTCGGCACGTTGCGGACGTGCGCCGGATTGTCAGCGCCGCGGCTTATCTGCCGCTTTCCTTGCGCCATCGGCTGAACTCCAATGCCAATTCTATGGCGAGCGAGGGGCCCCCGCCGCTCATGATGTTAAATCCCGCGACTTCCGCGGCCAACGCCTTCATCAGCGCAAGGTTTTGCGCAAGCGACTCGGCGCGCACTTCCTCCTCGCTCATTCCGGCGTAACGGTCGAGATGATGCGCGGCTTCCTTGAGATCGGCGACCCGCTCGCGCATGTAGGCCGCCATCGATTCCCGCTTGACCGGCATGACGCCGAGCATCGTCGCGAGCCCGTACGCGCGCGCCCGCGCGATGAAGCGGCGTGCCGTTTCGACCTCAAAAACCGGCTGGGTTATCACGAAGCGCGCCCCGGCCTGCGCCTTGCGCTCGAGCAGTTCGAATTCGCGCTCGATATTCCCGCGGTTCGGGTTCGCGACCGCGCCCGCAACCAGGTTGGGAAGCACCTTGAGCAGCGCCCTGCCCTCGCCGGTGTCGCCGCGGTTGAGCATGGCAATCATTTCGAGCAGGCCGAAGGCGTCGAGGTCGTGGACCGCATGCGCGCCCGAGGGATCGCCGGGGGCGATACGGTCACCGGTCAGGGCCACCACCGCGTCGATCCCGAGCGCGGCTGCACCGAGAAGATCGGACTTGAGCGCGAGCCGGTTGCGATCGCGGCAGGAAAAATTCACGACTACGGGAATCCCCAGCCGGGTGCGGATTATCGAGCCGAACACGATGCTCGACATCTTGACCCGTCCGAGCGCGTTGTCGGTCAGGTTGATCGCGTCGGCGTGACCGACCAGGGCGGAAAGCCGCTTGAGCAGCGGTTCGGGATTGATTCCGCGCGGCGGAGCGACCTCCAGCCACAGGGCGGGCCGCCGACCCGAGAGCGATTCAAGAAAGATCGACAAGGAATCTGTTTTCTCCGAAGAGGGTGGCGATACAGCGCCGAAACTGTTGCCGGCGATGCGGCGCTTTCACCCGATACGCGAGGCGCTCAGGCCTGGCGGCGTTCGTTCGCTTTGACCTTCTGATACTTGCGGTAGTCGTATCCGGTCGCCATCGCCATCAGCAACTGCTCCATTCCGCCTTCTCGCTCACGCCGAAGCACGCGCAACCGGTCGAAGAATTCGCGGAAATCCTTTTCGACCCGATAAGCGGAATCGTTGGACCGCAGGAAAAAATCATGCAACCGCGTCACCGTGAAGCGAAGCGACGAATAGCGAAGCTCGTTTGGAAAAGCGTCCCACTCGGCCAGCGAAAGCGTGCGCACCGACTCGTAGCCGCGCAGCACGGAGCGAAACCGGTCAAGCGAGTAAGCGCCATCCACAAAGCATAGCGCGTTCACCGCCGTCGCGATATCGAAGATGAATTTGCCGCGGCAGGCCGCCTCGAAATCCAGCAGAGCGACCAGCTTTTCGCCGCGAAACAGGACGTTGTCGGCGAACAGGTCGCCGTGAATCACGCCCTTGGGAAGCTTGCCCTCGAGATAACGGGTCAGGTAATCGACTTCGTCGTCAAGAGTGCGCAAGACCTTGCGAAAATAGTTCGGCAGCCGGGAACGCACCGTCAGGTACAGGTCGGCGATCCGCTCGAAGCTGAATCGGTTGTCGATTCCCTTCTTGTACGCCTTGCCGACCACGTGCAACTCGGCGAGCGAGCGGCCGATGGTTTCGAGCTGCGTTTCCTTCAGATTACGGACGCTCACCACCTTGCCTTCGTGGTAGCGGAACAGGGAAACACACTTGCTGTTGAACTGGCGGTAGAGCCGTCCCATGCGGTCCTGCAGGGGATGCGGGCAGGGAAAGGAATGCTTGCGAAGAAAAGTCAAAAGGTCGAGTTCGCGCTTGAGTTCATTCTCGCCCTTGACCTCGTCAACGCGCAGCAGAAAGCGCCCGCGTGAAGTCTCCAGGAGATAATTGCTGTTGACCGAACCTTCAGGTATCCCAGAAAAGCTGACGATGCGCCCGAGGCTGTAATCCTCGGCCAGTTCCTTGAGGAAGGGTTTCGTCAGCTCGGTGTAAACGGCCATGAAACGGAAGCGCTAGCCTTGCTGCCCGCGGCAAGTCTAGAAGCTGTATGGCAGTCCGTCAACCGGGTATCCGCACAACCGGCGCCCGGGGTCTGGCGCGAACCATCTGGCACCAGGCCTCTGCCGAACAGGAGAATTTGCGATGGCGGCCACGAAGAAAACCACTCACAAGGCTTCGGATTCGACCCATCCTATGGAAGGCAAAACCGCCCCGCCCTTCGAACTGGCAAACGCCGACGGAGAGATGGTCGCGCTCGCCGACCTGATCGCCAGGGGCAACCTCGTGCTCTATTTCTATCCCAAGGACATGACGCCCGGATGCACGACCGAGGCGTGCGGGTTTCGCGACAATCTGGATGCGATCCGGAAGCTCGGCGCGGAGGTCGTCGGAATAAGCGGCGATTCGCCCGAGTCGCATCGCAGGTTTGCCGACAAGAACGCGCTTAACTTCACGCTGCTGAGCGACCCCGGCAACAAGGTCAGCAAGCTTTACGGCGTGTTCAAAAAGAAATCGCTCTATGGGCGCGAATTCATGGGTATCGAGCGCACCACGTTCATCATCGATCGAAACGGCGTGGTGCGTAAGGTGTTTCCCAAAGTCAAGGTCAACGGCCACACCGAAGAAGTGATAAAGGCGCTCCGCGAAATCGGCTAGGAGAGATCGGCGGGCGACGAGTCGCGAGCAATCTGCCGCGCCAGGCAACCCGTTGGCCGCCCTGCCGGTCTGCACCATCCGGGTCCCCTCTCCGGAAGCGAGAGGGCACGAGGATCGGACCCGGGTCATCGCCAGGCAATGCGGGCGCCTTTCGGGCGACCGCTTAAGAGGCGAAACCGTTATCGGGTTGCGCAAGCGCCGCGCGCAGGAACTTGCTGGCGGCCTTGATCGCGTTCGCGCCAAGGTCATGGTCGGCGCGCGGAAAGTAGCTGGTCGAAACCTGCGCCCCGCGCATCCTGAGCGCACCGGCCAGCCGCTCGGCCTGGCTTAGCGGCGCGCGATGGTCGCGTGCGCCATGAATGATGAGAACCCTGCACTTGAGCCGCGGCGGCAGATTTTCAATCACGCTGCGTTCGCGCAATACGCGACGGCTCGGCCATACCTGGTGAAGCATCTCGAGCTTGGCTACCAACGGGGCCTCGGGCCATAACCGCACCAGGTCGTAGGCGCCGGACTGAAGGATGACGGTGCCCACGCGAGGGCCCCGGTCCATGAGCAATCCGGCGGCGACGGCGCCGTCGCCGATACCCCATAGCGCGATCCGTTTCGGGTCAACGTCTGGGCGAGCCTTGAGAAGATCGAGTGCCTTGTGCGCGGCGGCAACTGCCTGCGGACCGACAAGCCGGCTCGGCCCGGAGGAATGTCCGTAGCCGGGGATGCTGATGCACGCGACCTGAATCCCGAGCGTCAGCGCAAGGTTTCCGTGCGTCTTCACGCATCGCGCCGCGTCGCCCTGCCCCGCGTTCAAGATCAACACCGCGGGCCGAGGGCCCGCCGCCGGGCTTCGGACTAAGTAGCCGTCGATGTGATAGCGATTGGGGCCGAGCGAGACGTCGAAGGTGAACGGCTTTACGAAGGACGACGAGAGCATCTTCGGCGCGGGCTTGCGACCGCATCCCGAGACGCCGAGCAGGATGAGCGCGACGCCGAAGATGACGCCTCTCACCCGCAGCGCGGCGCCCAGGCGACGGCCATTCAGCTCCCTGCGACGCCGGATTCCCATACGGCCAGTCAGTCTAGCCCCGCATGCGAGCCAGGGTAAAGCCACTGTAAAGAATGTCCGCGCGCATCGGCCGCAGCTCTCGAGAGCGCAGAGCGCTATGTTGAATCCGGCGCACCTTTGGAAGATACTTTGTGACTCACAAGAATCCGCACGTGCTTCATTTGTCACGATGAATAACCGGGCTTCATCGATAATCGATTTCGACAAGGGCGGCGGCGTAGTGCCGGTCGTCACCGTGGACCATGCGAACGGACGGGTCCTGATGGTCGCGTACATGAACCGCGAGGCGTTCGAGGAGACCGTTTTGACCGGGCGCGCATGTTACTTCTCGCGCTCGCGAAACCGCCTGTGGCGCAAGGGCGAGGAGTCGGGCAACTTCCAGACGGTGCGCGAAATCCGCACCGACTGCGACGGCGACACGGTGCTCCTTTCCGTCGATCAGCACGGCGACGCGGCGGCCTGCCACGAAGGCTACGAATCATGCTTTTTTCGCGCGCTTCGCGACGGCGAGTGGAAAATCGTCGATGAGCGCAAGGTCGATCCCGCGAAGTACGGCCCGGGCTACGGACATCAGAAAAAATCCGCCGGATGAAACGCATTCGCCGGGCGGCTGAGTGCATTTAACACGAAATTCATGGCAGCGTCGCAGAGAACTCTAAGGTTCGGAATTCCCAAGGGAAGCCTCGAACAAGCCACGATCGAGCTGATGCGCAAGTCGGGATGGCGCATCTCGGTTGACGGCCGTTCCTATATCCCGACCGTCGACGATCCGGAACTGGAGCTGCGCCTGATGAGGCCGCAAGAGATGCCGCGTTACCTGGCGGACGGCTCACTCGATGCGGGGATCACCGGTGCGGACTGGATCGTCGAGAACAACGTCGAGCTGGTCGAAGTCGAAAAATTCATCTACTCCAAGGTCTCGCTAAGGCCCACCCGATGGGTACTCGTGGTGCCCGAGAATTCGCCGGTGAAAAAACTCGAGGATCTCGCGGGCAAGCGCGTGGCGACCGAGATGGTCTCGTTCACGCGGCGGGTCTTCGCAGAGCGTGGCGTCAAGGTTGACGTGGAATTCTCATGGGGCGCGACCGAGGCCAAGGCCGCGGACGGCCTGGTGGACGCGATCGTGGAAGTAACCGAGACCGGCTCGTCGATCCGCGCCAACAAGCTTAGAATCGTCGAAGAGCTCCTCACCTCGACGCCGGTGCTGGTCGCCAACAAGGAGGCCTGGCAGGATGCCTGGAAGCAGGCCAAGGTGCGGCAAATCGGGGTTCTGATGAGGGCGGCGCTGGACGCGGAGAATCGCGTCGGGCTCAAGCTCAACGTGGCCCGGCGCAATCTCGAGAAGGTGATCGCGCTGCTTCCCGCGATAAGCGCGCCGACGATCTCGCAGCTCTACCCCTTGCCTGCGCTCAAGGGCGAAGAATGGGTCGCGGTGGAGACCGTGATCGCCGAGCATACCGTGCGCGAACTTTTCCCGAAGCTGCTCGAAGCGGGCGCGGTGGGTATCGTCGAGTATCCGCTGAACAAGATCATCTAGCGCCGGCGAACCCGCTCAGCGTGGCCACACCGGTCATCCGTCGCGCGCCGCTTACGCCTGCCGCGCGATATTGCTATATCGCGTCGTCGTGAGGGAGGATCCACGATGGCGGAAAAGCGCACCCTTCGGCTCGAGACGAAAAACGGCGTCCGATCGATAATTTTCGCTCGTCCCGAGCAATACAATACGATCACGCCCGAATTCCGCGACGAACTTTCGCAAGCCCTCGACGACGCCGACGCCGACCACGATGTCCGCGTGGTCCTGCTGTGCGCCGAGGGCCCGGCCTTTTGCGCGGGTTACGGACTCGACTGGTCAACCCGCGCGCAGGCGACCGAGCAGCAGCGCAAGCGCGCGTGGGACTCGGTCGCAGACCTGCGCATGATCTCCCGCTACGTCAACGTGTACATGAAGCTCTGGTACCTGAGTAAGCCGACCATCGCGGCGGTAAACGGATGGTGTATCGGGGGCGGGACGGACATGGTGCTGTGCGCCGATTTGATAATCGCGGCGGAAAACGCGTCGTTCGGATATCCGCCGGCGCGCGTATGGGGAACCCCGACCACTGCGATGTGGGTGTATCGGATGGGACTGGAGCGCGCGAAACGATATCTGCTCACCGGCGACGAGATTCCCGCACAAGAGGCGGCGCGAATCGGCCTTATCCTCGAAGCGGTGCCCGAGGACGAACTCCTGCCGCGCGCGACCGCACTCGCCGAGCGGATCGCGCGAGTGCCGGAAAACCAGCTCCAGATGATAAAGCTTTTGTGCAATCACACGGCCGAGAACATGGGGCTCGCGACTTCGCGCCTGATTGGTTCGCTGTTCGACGGCATCGCGCGCCATACCCAGGAGGGATTGGACTTCGTCGCGCGCGCGGCCGAAGTTGGATTCCGCCAGGCGGTGCGCGAACGGGACGACCCGTTCGGCGATTACGGCTCGGGGCCGCGCTCGAAACGCCGCAGCGAGAAGTAAAAGCGCTCGCATCCGGAGCGCGCTAGCGGTCTTCTATCGTTGCTCTGCGAGGACTGGAAGGTTTCGCGGCCGGCGCCGGGCCGCGGCCGGATCCGGCGAGCGCGACAAGATACTCCCGAAAACAGGGCGAGGGACTCGAAAGGTCACGGTCGAGCCACGCTAGCCGGGTTCGCCGGGTGGCGGACGCCGGCGCATCCGGAAGTCCTCCATCCCGGGAACTCCGCGCGGGGTTTCGTCGTCGAACAGGACCGAAACCACGCCATATACCGCGACCATGGTCCAGAACGCGCCCGTCTCGCTCGGAGGCCAAGCCGTGCTCATCAGCAGCTTGAGCACGGCCGCCACGATTTCCTGCGTAAGACGGAGCGCATCGCTCAAAGTTCTATTCTCCGGACCAGTTGGGCTTGCGTTTCTCCGCAAACGCGCGCGGCCCTTCGACTGCGTCCTTGGAGCGGAACACGCGCGACTGCCCTTCGTAATGGCGCGCGATCGCCTCGTCGATAGGCCGCCCGAGACCCACCATCGCGGCTTCCTTGGTGCCCTGGACCGAAACCGGCGAACATTCCATTATCTCGTTCGCCCAGCGCTCGGCCGTCGGCATCAAATCCTTTAAGGGGACGACCTCGTTTACGATCCCCCAGCGCGCCGCCTCCTGAGCCGTGATGTGCTTGCCGGTCAGCATCATCCCCATCGCGATCTTGAGCGGGATATGGCGCGGCAGGCGATGCACCCCGCCCGCGGCCGCCATCAGGCCCACGCGCGGCTCAGGCAAGCCGAAGCGGGCGTGCTCGGCGGCAATAATGATATCGCAGGCAAGTGCAATCTCGAATCCGCCGCCGAGCGCAAACCCGTTCACGGCGGCGATTATCGGCTTGTAGATGTCGAAGCGGGCGGTGATTCCGGCGAACCCGCCCTTGGAACGCATCAGCTGCTCGCCCTGATGCTCGGCGGTCCATTTAAGATCGTTGCCTGCGGAAAAAGCCTTGTCGCCGGCACCGGTAACGATCGCGACCCACATGTTCCGGTCGGCAACGAAGTCGTCCCACACCTCGTCCATCTCGGTATGGCACGGGGGATGAAGCGCGTTCATGCGCTCGGGCCGATTGAACGTGATATAGCCGACATGACCGCGTTTCTCGTATTTGACGAACTTGAGTTCCATCGTGTGCTCAACCTCCAGCTCTATTGCTCTTCGAGCAGTTCAAAAAAAGCGTCAATACTTCGCATCAGTTGGCGGCGGATCTGCTGCTTGCTGCCCTCGATCAGGTGCATCGTAACCCGTCCCGAAGAGCCGTCCGTCAGCGTCACGTGGGCGTCCTCCACCGAGGCGACCTGCGTCTCGCTGAATAGCCGCATCCCATAGACCAGGGCGGCCTTTTGCGCGCCGCCTTTGACCAATTGGAGTTTTCGGGCCATCACGGCCTCCCCCGTCTTTGCGATTCAAGCTCTATAGCACATACGAACGCCAAAACAGCCTCCGGCCTCGCGCAATTCCACCCGTGGCCCGCAACGCGTTGACAGAGACGCACGGACTTCGCAGGATCGCATCCTGAGTATGCGCGCTATCAGCTACGCCTTTGTTGTTGTCGCCGCGTTCGCGCTCGGCGGATGCGGCCTGATCTACCAGGCCGGCTCGGGCATCCGGGGCCATCGCATGAGCGAGAGCCTTCGGGTCGGCGAGAGCATGCTGGAGGTCCATAAGAAGTGGGGCGAACCCGACATCCGCAGCTATCCAGCCTCCAACGTCGAGGTGTGGAGCTACGCCGTCCATCCCAACACCAACGACATGACCGCCACGCTCCTATACACTTCGACCAAGCCGGGCGACACGGGAACCTTTCTCGACCTGAAATTTATCAATGGCAAGCTAGCCAGTTGGGGTAAGGGTGTGCATACGATGCCGGCCAAGCAGGGAGCGGGGTTTTCCGCCAGCTTCGGAGCTCCCGGAGGGCCGAACACGGCGTACCATTTCTGACCGTGCCGTGCTTGCTGTGAAAATGCTTGCATGGTTGGTTGCGCATAAGGTTTAATGGTGCTGATTCGCGCCAACAGACGCCGAATTTGCGACGTGATCGAAGCTCTGGTGACATCTGCCACGCGGTGTGTGTGGATAGTTCGGGGGGGATATAGTGGCAACCGCACGTAAGAGCTTTGAAACGATCCTGCTCGATCGCTCGTGGGTTTCGCAGCAGGATCTCGACAAGGCTCGGCAGAGAAAAAAAGCCGGCCAGGAACTGGCCGACGTGCTGGTCGAGATGGGGGCGCTCGAGCCTCAACGGCTCGCCCGCGCGCTCGCCCAGGAATACCAGCTCCCGTTCCAGAGCCATGTGGACGAGCACACGCTCGATACCTCGCTGGTCGCCAAAATCCCGATAAATTACGCCAAAAAAAATCGCGTGCTTCCGCTGGCCGTGGCCGATGGATCGGTAACCGTCGCCCTGGCCGACCCGTCGAACTACGAACCGCTCGACGACCTTCGCGTGTTGTTCGGGATGCCGGTTGCGGCGGTGGTTGTGCCCGCGCAGGTGCTGGACGAAGCGATAAACCGCGCCTATGACCAGGCTACGACCTCGGCGGCCGACTTGATGATCGACCTGGAAGAAGAACGGCTCGACGTGGTCGCGAGCGAGCTCGCCCAGGAACCTCGCGACCTGCTCGAATCCGACGAAGCAGCACCGATTATCAAACTGGTCAACGGACTGCTCTCGCAGGCCGTCAAGGACCGCGCCAGCGACATCCATATCGAGTGCTTCGAGAATGAACTGGTCGTGCGTTTTAGGGTGGACGGGATGCTCTACGACGTGCTCTCGCCGCCCAAGCGCTTCCAATCCGCGCTCACCTCGCGCGTCAAGGTCATGTCCGGGCTGGACATCGCCGAAAAGCGCCTGCCCCAGGACGGCAGGATCCGGGTACGAATCGCGGGACGTGATATCGACATCCGCGTCTCGACGATTCCGACCGCGCACGGCGAACGAATCGTGCTGCGACTGCTCGATCGCGCCCAGGCGCTGGTGGACGTCGACCTGGACCGCCTGGGATTCTCGGGCGACAACCTGCGCCGCCTCGACCGGCTTATCCGCCAGAGCCACGGAATCATCCTGGCCACCGGCCCGACCGGTTCCGGCAAGACGACGACTCTTTACGCCTGTCTCTCGCGCATCAACTCGCCCGAGAAGAACATCATTACGATCGAGGATCCGATTGAGTATCAGTTGCGCGGAGTCGGCCAGATGCAGGTCAATCCGAAGATTGATCTGACCTTCGCCAACGGCCTGCGCTCGATATTGCGCCAGGACCCCGACGTCATCATGGTTGGCGAAATCCGCGACAGTGAGACGGCCGAAATCGCAATCCAGGCCGCGCTGACGGGCCATCTGGTCTTCTCGACCCTTCACACCAACGATTCCTTCGGCGCCGTAAGCCGGCTGGTGGACATGGGTATCGAGCCGTTCCTGGTCTCATCGTCGATTCTGGCCGTGTTGGCGCAGCGCCTGGTCCGCCGGCTGTGCGTCGAGTGCCGCGAGGAATATATTCCGACGGCTGCGGAACTCGCCCGTATCGGGCTTGGCGCTTCGGGCTTTTCGGGGCCGCTGTATCGGGCGCGCGGATGCCGTGCGTGCCGCAATACGGGTTATCGCGGCCGGATGGCGATCCAGGAACTAATGGTGATGGACGACGATATCCGGGCGCTTGTGATGCGCAAGGCGGACGCGGCAATGATTCGCCGTCATTGCACCTCCCGAGGAATGAAATTACTGCGCCAGGATGGGGCGGACCGCGTGCTCGCCGGCGAAACCACGATCGAAGAGCTGCTCAGGGTTACTCAGGAAGACATCCTTTAGCGGGATCTGGAGAAACGGCGAAGAGCACCGTCTAAATGCAAGCATGGCCTTAACAGCCTGCGTAAAAGATGGCTTCCTTCCATCAATCTTTTCTTCCGGTCTTTCGCGGGGCAGACTGAAGAGAGGAAGCACGCTGTGATTTGTCAGCAGCCCGCTGCCAAGGGCTGGACGGGTTGGTGTTTTCCATGCCGGTTTTCGCGTATCGCGGGTTGTCAGCCGAAGGCCGCACGGTCTCGGGGGTCCTTGACGCCGACAGCGCCCGCAGCGCGCGCGGCAAACTTCGCGCGAGCGGAATCTTCCCGACCGAGATCCTGGAGGAAAGCGCGGGCGCGCGCTCCGGCTCGTGGCGCGAATGGCTTGCGAAGTTCGAGGGCGGCAAGATGTCCTCGACCGATCTCGCGCTTTTCTCCCGCCAGCTCGCCGCATTGCTTGGCGCCGGCGTCCAGTTGGTTGACGCCCTCGGCACGCTTGGCGAACAGGCCAGGAAGCCTGGCGTGCGCAGGATGCTCTCGCAGGTGCGCGAACGGGTGCGAGAAGGTTCCTCGCTCGCGGACGCGCTTTCCGCCCATCGCGAGGTCTTTTCGGATCTTTACGTCGGGATGGTCCGCGCGGGCGAAACCGCCGCCGCGCTCGAACCGATTCTCGGCCGGCTTGCCGAGTACGGCGAGCGGCAGTCCGAGTTCGTTTCCAAGGTGCGCGGCGCACTGACCTACCCGATAATCATGATGTGCGTCGGAGCCGCGATCCTGTGCTTTCTGGTCGCGTACGTCGTGCCGCAGGTCGCGCTTATCTTTCAACAGAGCCACGCCGCGCTGCCGCTTCCGACGCGCATTCTTATCAGCCTTTCCGGATTCCTCACCTCCTACTGGATCGAGATTCTCATTGCCTTTGCAGCGACCGTGCTGGGCGTGGCCGCAGTGTTTCGCAATCCCCGGGGCCGGCGCCTTTACGATCGGATGGTTCTTTCGCTGCCGTTTCTCGGCGAAACGATGGTCCGTATCATATGCGCGCGATTCGCACGCACGCTCTCGACCCTGCTCGCAAGCGGCGTCCAGCTGCTGCCTGCACTCGACGCGGTCAAGGGCGTCGTCACCAACACCCTCCTGCGCGAGGCCATAGAGCAAAGCCGCGAGAGTATCCGCGAAGGGCACGGCATGGGGCAGACACTCGGCCGAAGCGGTCTCTTCCCACCGCTGCTCGTCGAGATGGTGAAAGTCGGCGAGCGCTCCGGAGAGATCGAACAGATGCTCGACCGGGTCGCGGAAAATTACGAGCGCGAGGTCTCGACCTCGCTATCGCAGGTAACCACAGTGCTCGAACCGCTGATGACTCTGATGATGGCCGGGGCGGTCGTTTTCATGATGCTGGCGGTATTGCTGCCGATATTCCAGCTCAATCAGCTCATGCAATAAGAAGGCTCGACGAGAGGTTTTGGATATGAGGTCACGACGCAACCATCAGGAAGGTTTCACCCTGATAGAACTCATGGTGGTCATCCTGATCATCGGCCTTCTGGCCGCGCTTGTCGTCCAGAACCTGCGCGGAGCAACCGACAGGGCAAAAATAACCAAGGCCGAGGCCGATATCGCGGAACTCAAGACCGCACTCGACCGTTACTATCTCGACAACGGCAACTACCCCACCACCGAACAGGGACTTCAGGCGCTCGTCACTCCGCCCACCAGCGGCCCGATTCCGGCGAACTACGAAGACGGCGGCTACGTTGAGCGAATTCCGCTCGATCCCTGGGGTCATCCGTACGTCTATCAGAGCGACGGCAATACCTACACGCTGGAATCCTATGGCGCTGACGGGCAACCGGGCGGCACCGGCAAGAACGCCGACATCATCGGAAGTCAGCAATGACGCTTCCCTGATGCGCCTGCGAAGCAAAGCGCCGCCCGCATCCTCGTTTGACCGGCGGCCGACCAGCCGGCGCCGCTTGCCGAACCGCGCCTGTCGAAAGGTTCGCCCTTTCCCCGCCCCCGAGCGGTTCGCGTGCGGATTTACCCTGCTCGAGCTCGCCGTCGTCATCTTCATAATGGGCCTGATGATGCTGATCGCGATGCCGTACTTCGGCGGGCTTAAGAACGCGCAGTTGCGCAGCGCCGCACGCACGATGGCCGGTCGTGCAACCTACCTGTACGAGGAAGCATCAGCCCAGAAGCTCGTCATTAGGATGGTTTTCGACCTCGACCACCAGTCCTATCGCGTGCTGGTGCTCGATCCCTACGCAGCCCGTCCGATCTTCACAGCCGATCCGGCGCCCGGGGACACGCCGGTTGTGTTGCCGCCCAACGTTGCGATTCGCGATGTCACGGTCGAGGGAATCGGCACCTGCCGCCGCGGCATGATAGCCTGCCAGTTCTATCCCGACGGCTACGTGGACGCGACCCTGGTCCATCTCGTGGACTCCAACGGTGACGTGATGACGCTCGGGGTCAACCCACTGACCGGCCAGGTGCGAATCGCAAACGGCGATCTGACCCAGAGGCAGCTTTATCTCCGATGACCCGCGCCGCGCCATTCTTCCCCGGTTCGCGCGTTTCGACTTACGGCATGACCAGCAAGGGAGGCCTGATGACGCCCCGGCCGGTGTCACGCCTGGCGGGCGGCTTCACGCTCCTCGAAGTGATGATCGCGCTCGGCGTGCTGGCAATCGCGATGCTCGCCCTGCTCTCGCTCCATCATCAGGACATCCAGAGTATTATCCGCGCTCGCGAACTGAGCGAGGCCGCGATGCTTGCGCAGGGCGTGATGACCGACGCGGAACTCCAGGGCTTTCCGCCGCTTGGAAAAACCAGTGGCAACTTTCAGAAGATTTATCCGGGACAGTACCGCAATTTCCGATGGACCCGGGTGGTCTCGCAATCGCCGATGTTCCCCGACGTGCGCCAGGTCGAGGTCACGATTCAGTACGGGGCGGGGTTCCACAAGAATTTCACAGTGGTGGAGTTTCTCCATTACCCGGAGCCGCAAACCGCCCCGCCCGGCACGGCGGCCAACCAGTTGCCGCTCGGGATGCAGGGCCGTGCGCTGGGTCAACAATGACGATTCGCCGTAAAATACCGCCGCGCTTCGATGCGGGTTTCACGCTGCTCGAGGTGATGCTGGCGGTGGCGATTCTCGCGATCGTGCTGGTGATGCTCTCGCAGTCGTTTCACGCGGTCGCGATGAGCAAGGTGCAAGGTGAAAACAGCCTCGCACTCGACCGCGAAGGACGCGGTATTATCTGGCGCCTGAGCGACGAATTCCGCAACGCGGTGCAGACCCCGATTTATCCCAGCGACGTGATGCTGGTCGGAACCGCGCAGATGCAGAACGACATCCCGATCGACTCCGTGACCCTCTCGACCTTCGGCGCCGGCCATCAGCGCGCGCTGGTCGGATTCGGCGCCGAGCAGCTCGTCGCTTACACGACCTCGCCCAACCCCAGCCATCCCGGATGGTTCGTGCTGACCCGAAGCCAGATGAGCGCGCTTTTGACGGGAGCCGCCGTGGCGCCGACCCCGCCGCCCGCGCTGATCGTGGCCGACAACGTGGTCTCGCTTCATCTGCGCTACTTCAACGGCACGCAATGGGTGGAAAGCTGGAATTCGACCCAGATGCCGCGCAATCAGCAGCTTCCGCTCGCGGTTTCAATCAACCTTGAACTCGCGGACGCCGAAGGCCACGTCCGGGATTTCGCCACCGAGGTGGACGTCCCAATGGCGCAACCGCTATGGTAACCGCCCGGTTTGCAAGCGAACGGGGTATTGCGCTGCTCGCGACGCTGCTCGCGATCGCGCTTATGACGATAATCGTCATGGATTTCACCTCTTACTGCGAGCTCAGCTATTTGTCCTCGGCCAACCAGGCCAACGAGCTTCGCGCCGGATATCTGGCCCGTTCGGCGGTCAATATCGGGGTCGCTGTACTGGCCCAGGACTCGCGCATCAAGGCCCAGATGCGCGAGCCCATAGAGTCGCTGGCCGACGTGTGGGCGATGCCGTTTCCACCGATCAAGGCCGGCGGCGGCACCGTGAATCTCTCGATCGTGGACGCGGCCAGGAAAATCGACATCAACGAGCTCGTCGATCCGCGAACTGGCCAGGTCAACAATATCGTCCTCGCGCGCCTGACCGCCCTGTTCAACTTTATCGGCGTCTCGCCTGGCCTGCTGCCCGCGATCATCGACTGGCTCGACCGCGACAGCGTCACGTCGCCTGGCGGCGCCGAGGCGGACTACTACGTGCAACTGATGCCGCCATATGCGCCGAGAAACGGCCCGATGCCAACGATTGGGGATCTGAGGCTGGTGCGCGGGATGGATGACGCGACGTTCATGAAGCTGCGCCAGTTCTTGACCGTGATGCCGGAGCCGAGGGTCAACGTCAACACCGCACCGCCGGTCGTGCTGGCCTCGCTGCTGCCCCAGCTCGCCCAGAATCCCCGCCTTGTCGATGAAATCGTCCAGGCGCGCCAGGTTGCTCCATTCACCAACGTCCTGCAGGTTCTCAATTTGCCCGGCATGGGTAATATGCAGCAGCAGCTCGCGCAGGTCTTAACCACGCGCAGCATTTACTTTACGATAACCGCGATGGGGGAATTCGCCGGAGCGCGCAAGATAATCTTCGCTTCTTTCCGCCGCAACGGGAACGGAACCGCCGCGCTCGCCTCCTGGCGCGAGGACTGAGAGACTTAACGGCTCTATGCCGCAACGAATCCTGGCTCTGGAGACTCCAGGCGACCTGGTGCGGGGCGCTGTCGCCGAACGCACCTGGAATTCGTTCCAGTTGACCGGGGTCTTCGAAGAACAGCGGCTCAGTGGCGAAACCGGGCTTGCCGAGGCGCTCAAGCGCCTGGTCCTCAGAACCGGCAAGCCTGACGTGGTGGTGAGCGCGCTGCCGGGCGAGTTCGTGGTCAGGCGGTTGCTCGAACTGCCTTTCAGCGACATGCGCCGCCTCAACCAGGTCGTTCCTTTCGCCTTGGAGGAGCATCTGCCCTTCCCGGTCGACGACGCGGTGGTCGCCTTCGCGCGGGTCGGACGCAACAACGGACACACGATGGTCGTCGCCGCGCTCGCGCGCCGGGCCGACCTGCGAAACCATCTCGACCTTCTGGCAAGCGCCGGACTCGACCCGCGGATGGTCACGCTGTCGGAGCTTGCGATTGCGTCGCTGATTGCCGAACACGAAATTTCCACCACCCCGCCGAGCGCGCATCTGCTGCTTGCTATTGAACCGAGAACCACTTCGATCGTCCTGGTCGATTCGGCGGGGATGCCGCGCGCGCTGCGTACCGTGCAGGCCGGCCCCGCTTCTGCCGGGGACGGCCTCGGGCGCGCCGCAGCGGCTTCGATCCTGAGCGCCGCGCGCCAGACGATTCTCGCTCATTCAGCCGAAGTCCAGATGCCCGACGTCGTCCTCGCCGGGGCGGGCGCCACGAGCCCGGAGCTGCGGCGCGAAATCGCCGAACGTCTGGCCACCCCGGTCCATGACGTGGGCGAATTCGGCGTGTCTATGCTGCCCGACGGTAGCCATGGCGAAAAGAGCCGGTTCGCCGGATGCGCCGCAATGCTCATGGCGGAATCGCCCGGAGCGAAGGTCGAACTGCTCAACTTCCGCCAGGGCGAATTCGCCTTCCGCGGACGGGTTCGTGGCGACCTGACGCCGTTTTACAGCAGCGCAATCCTGGCGGGAGCTGTCGCTCTCGCGGCGATTCTTAATTTCGCGCTCGGAATTTCCGTTGACCTCGCGCGGGTGCACAAGCTCAACCGCGCAATCGCCGCCGCCGCCGCGCCCGCCCTCGGGCCCGGCGCGCCCGACAATGCGGTTGAGGCGCTGCGCTCGGCGATCGTGAAGATGGACAAGCGCCTCCAGGCAGCCGGCGGGGGAATCGAGTCCTCTCCGCTGGAGGTGCTGCTCGCCATATCGCGCGATCTTCCCAAAAGGCTCCCGGTCGAGATGGAAAATCTCACGTTCGACGCCTCCGGGGTGAAGTTGAATGGCGAGGCCGACTCCTTCGCCGCCGTCGACCGGATGAAAAACGCGCTTGGACGCGATCGCACATTCGGCAGCGTCGAAGTCGTGCACGCCAAGGCGATAGGCGGGGGCAAGGTCAGCTTCGAGCTGACCCTATCGTTGCGCGACGCGCTCGAGGGCGGAAGATGAGCGGCGGACCGGCAAATATCCGCGTGCGTATCGTTGGCGCGCTCGACTCGCTGCTCGGTCCGGTGCTGAAGCGCCTGGGCGCTGCGCTCGAACCCCAACTCGCACAGGCGCGCGCCCGTTACGAAAAACTCGAACCGCGCGAACGGTTTCTGCTCAAGGTACTGGCGGTCGTCTTCGGCCTGTTTTTCGCCTACGACTTCATTTATCTGCCGGTCATCAACTTTCGCCAGGAGCTGCGGGCGAGCGTCGAGGAGCGCCGCGCGCAGTTGGCCGAGGTTCGCGCGCTGGTTGATACCTACCTGCGCCGCCAGGCCGAGCTGAAGCTTGCCGAACGGCGCATCGCCGCGGCGGGCAAGGATTTCTCCCTGTTCTCCGCGCTCGAAAGCACGCTTACCAGAAGCGTCGGGCACGACCGGCTCACCTCTATAACTCCGCGCCCGGACCGCAAGCTCCACCAGGGCTTGACCGAGCACTCGGTGGAACTCAGCCTGAGCAATGTCAGCCTGAAGCAGATCGTCGACGCGCTCTACAGCGTGCGCCATCTGAGCGTTCCGGTTGCCGTACGAAGCCTGCATATCACCCGCCGCACCGGCGATACCCACAGTTACGACGTAGAGATGACCTGCGTCGCCGTTTCTCACAATGGCTAGCCTGTCCTCTTACCTGAAGCGCGATTTTCTCCGCGAGCATCTCGTCGAGATTGGTTACATAGCCGTCGGCGTCGTGCTCTTCTTCGTCTTTTTGGCAGCGAGCTTCCCGTACGCCGAGCTCCTGTCGAGTGTTCTCGGTCCGGCGGGGCTGGAAATCTCCAGCCAGGGACAGCAAGTCAGCTTTCCGTTCGGAGTCCGGATGACCGGAGTGAGCCTGCGCGAGGTCAGCGGCCGGCGCCTTCTCATCAAGAGTTCCGACGTTCAGGTCTCGCCTTCGCTGTTGTCGTTCCTGATGCTGTCGCCGGGCGTAAACGTGAAGGCATCGCTTTACGGCGGCGTGCTGAGAGTCCGGATGCGCCGGCGCGGCAACCTGATCGCACTCGACTTCAATCTCGAAAATCTCCACCCGGGACGCTACCCGGCACTGCGAGCGCTCGGCGCAAGCCTGCGCGGCACCCTCTCCGCTAAAGGAAGCCTCGAGCTTTCCCCCGAGGATATCGCCGCCGACCACGGCAACGTCGCCATTTCCGGCTCGGGAATCGCGGTAAGCGCGATTCGCGGCATGGCGCCGGTCCGGCTCGGAGAAATCCACGCGGTCGCGGCGCTCGAACATGGGAAGCTCACGCTCAGGAGCGCGCAGACGAGCGGCGGCGATCTCATGTTCTCGGGGCGCGGCGTCATGATGCTTTCGCGGGTGCTTGCCGAAAGCGAGATGGCGATCCGGTTCCAACTCAGGGCCGCTCCGGCGGCGCAAGCGCGGCTTGCCTTCCTGCTCGAGATGCTGCCCCATCCGCCGGGCCCGACTCCGTACCTGATCGGCGGAACTCTCGCTGCTCCCACGCTGAGTTAGCCTACAACCGGCGCGCCGGTGTGCCGAGTCCGAAATCCGTTCTCGCGAAAACAGCCGTACCGGAGCGTCCTGGGCGCCGCGAGCCGTGCCTCTCCACGTCATCCCCGGCACGGCCTGCTGAATCCAAGCGTCTCGCGGCCGCTTCCTGATGCGGCCGCTTCGTCAGGCATGCGCCTCGGCGGCGCGCGGCAGAAGGCGCCGCGCGAGATGCTTTGATCACGCGGGAGCGCCGGCGAAGAACTTTCCCACCGCTTCCTTGTACAGACGGTCGCCGGGCGCATTCAGATGGTCGCGGCCTTCGAGCTTCAGGAGCTCGGAGCCGGGAATCATTTTGTGAAGCGGTTCGGCGTCGCCGACCAGCGTGTCGCGCGTTCCGATCACGATCATCACAGGCATCCTGACCGACGCGAGCTCCGCCGCGCTGGCGCCCTCGCCGCGTTCGGCGCCCATGCAGGCCGCCAGCGCCGCCAGGTCGTTGCGATTCGCCTCGGCGAACTGCCTGAACAGACGCGCGACTTCGTCCGCAATCGCCGACGCGTCCGGCGCGAGCAGGGCCTCTACGATTTTCCGGCGCCGCTCCGCTTCGCCCATCCTGCCGCCCGCTCCCACGCCGCCGAGCACTACGGCGCGAAAGCGCTCTGGATGCCTCAGCATCAGCCACATCGCGATTCGCGCGCCCATCGAATACCCCATCAGGAGCGCCCGCCGGACGCCGAGATGGTCGAGCAACCGGATCACGTCTCCGCCCATCCTGTCGAGCGTGTAGGCGGCGGGGTCGTGCGGCTTGTCGCTCTGGCCGTGTCCGCGGCAATCCAGCGCGATCACGCGATAGCGCTCCGACAGGAACTTAATCCATCCGGTGATGCCCCAGTTGTAGCGGGCGTTGGAGGCGAAACCGTGCACCAGCACGACCACCTCGCCGCTGCCGGCGTCCTCGTAATGAATCCGCACTCCGTCCGAATCGAAAAATGGCATCGCGCAGGATCCCCTCTCGAAGCTCTTATAGACGCAGGCGCCGGCGCTTCGCAAAGCCGCGTCGTATCTTGCGGGTATCCGCCGATCGGATAGACTGCGGATTGTTCAAGCCCGAACCGGGAAAGTTTCGATGGCAGAGAGGAACAAGCTGGGAATTCAAATGTCGCTTGCGGGCGGTGCACTCGCCGAGCGGCTCGCTTTTGCGCGTGAAGCCGAAGAACGCGGCTACAGTTCGATCTGGATCGCCGAGGTCGCCGGACCTGACGCGTTCGTGAGCCTTACCGCCGTCGCGCTCAACACCACTGGCGTGGAACTGGCAACCGGCGTCGTGCCGATCCAAATCCGCACACCGGGCGTTATGGGAATGGGATTTTTAAGCCTGCACGAGGTCTCGGGTGGACGCACGATCGCGGGCCTCGGCGTGTCGAGCCCGGTTATCGTCGAGCGATGGCACGGCGTGGCGTATCGCAAGCCCGTCACGGCGATGCGTGAGTGCGTCACTATCATGCGCCAGCTCTTCACCGAAGGACGTTCGAAGTTCGAAGGCGAAATCTATCGATGCGATTTTCGGCTCGGTTTTCGCTCGACTCAGAAGAATCCGCCGAAGATTTATCTCGCCGGCTTGAACGCGCCGATGCTGCGCCTGGCGGGCGAGATGGCCGACGGCGTGCTGATGAATTACTCGCCGCCCGAGGCGGTGCCCGCGATGGTTGCGGAAATCCGCGCCGGCGCGGAGAAGGCGGGGCGCAATCCCGCCGACATCGATATCGCGATCTACGCCCGCATGTGCGTCACCGAGGATGACGCCAAGGCGGTCGACGCTTTCAGGCGGGAGCTTGCGACGTACGCGTTCGTGGACAGCTACAACAAGATGTTCGCGCGCTACGGACTGGCCGACGAGTTCGCCGAAGTGCGCAGGCTCTGGCGCGAGGGCAAACGCGACCAGGCGCCCGACGCTATCAGCGACGCCTCGGCGCGCAGGCTCGCGGCGTTCGGTCCCGCCGAGGTCGGGCGCGATTTCGTCGCGCGCTTTCGCGCTGCCGGGGTGACTCATCCCGTGATCTTTCCGGTCGGACCAGCTACGACCCAGGCACGCGACGCGGAGAACACGATGCGCGCGATGGCCGGCGCCTGAGGCCGCCATGGTGCATGCGGCGGCACACTATCTGCCCTTGTAAATGGGCTTTCTCTTTTCCATGAAGGCGCGCGGTCCCTCCTTTGCATCCTCCGAAGCCATCACCTCGCGCGCGATCTCGTTCTCGATTTTGAACGCCTCCTCATACGGCAATCCCGAGCACCGCCGCACCGCTTCCTTTATCTTGCGCACCGCAAGCGGACCATTCTCCGCGATCGTGCGCGCCAGTTCCTCGGCTTTGTCGATGAGCTTGTCCTGCGCAACGACGTGGTTCACCAGGCCGATGCGCCACGCCTCGTGGGCGTCGATCCGGTTGCCGGTCAGCAGGATTTCCATCGCCTTGGCGTACGGAATCTGACGCTGCAGGCGCGCGAGCGATCCCGCCGCCGGGATGATCGCCCACTTCACCTCCTGCAGTCCGAAGCTCGCGTTCTCCGACGCGATCCTGAGGTCGGTCGCCTGAAGGAACTCCATCCCGCCCGCGATGCAAAACCCGTTGACGGCCGCGATCACGGCCTTGGGAAAATCGTACCCGCGCAGCAGCGCCATATCGCCAAGCCTGCGATTCTCCATCAGCCTGCGATCCCATTCGTCTTCGGGTTTGCGCGCGCCCGTAAAGAGCGGAATCAGCCTGCCCAGGTCTGCGCCCGCCGAGAAAGCGACCTTGCCCGCCCCGGTTACGATAACCACGCGCACCTCGTCGTCCTGTGCGGCCTCGCTCCAGATCCCGGACAGAAGGACCAGCGTCTCCGGGTTAAAGGAATTGTGCACCTCGGGCCGATTGAAGGTTACGTAGCCGATATGGTTACGCTTCTCGAACAATACCGCCGGCATCGATAGTTATCTCCCGAATGGATGTGCAAAGGAAAATCCGCGCGAAACCTTACCATGACGCGGCTTTGCCGGCCACTTTGCTTGCCGTTATGATCAATCCATCGCGCCGCCGTCCAACGGAGGAGCCATGAAAGCAATCCGCCTCGGCCCGCCCGTCACGGGCCTTCTGATCCTGACCCTCGCCGCGCTTGCCTCGGCGCTGGAACCGCCGCGCATAATTCCATCCTCCGGACGCGCCCCGCAGCCGCCGACCCAGGTCTTCAAAACGCTCAAGACCTACTTCTCAGATCCTTCGTTGAGCAAATTCCAGCTGATCGAAGCGAATGAGGCCGCCAAGGTGATCGTCGCCAAACAGTCGGGCGTCGACACCACGCGATGGGCTGAGTGGGCCGCCTGCCAGACCGATCCCATGCACATGCTGTACCAATTCGAAGACGGGACGGTCACTGTCAAGGTCACGCTCGATCCGTCGCCGGGCAACGCGACTTTCGTAACCGTGAGAGCGGATTTCCAGGGCACTTACGGCCTCGGCCAGGACACCACGACGATCGCGTGCAGATCGACCGGCACACTCGAGCAGAACATCCTGAGAGTCGCGGGCGTGCCCCAGCCAGGGAATTGAGAGCAGCGCCTCGAGCAACCGCCAGTTCGTTTCGTGGTGACAACACCGGGCGCGACTCGGCGGCCGATGCCGCTCGTGCTGCCAGCAGCTTCGCCGAACCTTCACGGCTTCGCTCGCGCGACATCTTCCGCCTCGCGCCGCGTGCATGGCCGTTCATCCGCCCGTACAAGCGCCATCTGCTCTATCTGTTCCTTGCGATGGCCCCCGGACTTCCGGCGGGACTGTTCACGATCCTGATGACGCGCGTGTTTTTTGACGCGGTCGGCCATGGCCATCCGCTCACTCGCACCGAAGCCTGGATGCTCCAGTTGCCGATAACGGCGAGCCGCGAGGAAATCCTGTGGCGCGCGTGCGTTATCTCGATGCTCGTAACGCTCTTTTTCCTGCCTTATGGACTCGCTCTGTTCGCATATGCCGTGTGGATTCTACAGCGTGTCGCCAACCTGTTCCGGGTGAACCTGTACGCGCGCCTGCAGGAACTTAGCCTTCGCTTCCACAGCGAGGAAAGCATCGGCGACGCGATCTTTCGGATGTTCCAGGATTCGGCCGCGATCCCGCAAGTCATAAACGGGCTCGTTATCCAGCCGCTCAGATGGCTTCCGTTCGCGACGGCCAACCTGGTGTGGCTGGTGCTGTTCGATTACCGGATGGCAGCGGTCGCCGCCGCGCTGGTGCCCGCAAATTTCATGCTCGCATGGGCTTTCAGCGAACCGATGCGGAAGCGATTTCGCGCCGAACGCGAAGCGGCCGCAAACGCCACCAAGCGTATCGAGGAAACGCTTGCGTCGATCAAGGCGGTCAAGGCGTTCGGCCGCGAGACTGCGGAAAGCGATCTCTACGCGCACGACAACTGGCAGGCCTTCCTTGCCGCGCGCCGTGCGCGGATGGTTTTCGTCGCGTACCACGTGTGCGCGCACGCGCTTTGCGGACTTGCCTACGTCGGCGCGCTCTATTTCGGCGCCGAGCAGGTGCTTGGCGGCGGGTTAAGCGGCGCGATGCGTGCGGCGGTATCGCTCGGACTGTTCCAGGGAGCGCTCGCGGTGTTCGACGTGATGAGCGCGCGCACCCGCCAGCTTACCGAACTCTGGGGCAGCCTGCAGGACGTTGGCGTCGCGATCGCCCGGGTGTTCGAGATGATGGCGAAGACGCCCGAGGAGCGGGTGCGCAGCGGCTCGCTGCTGCCCAGGAAGCCGCGCCGCGCGCTTGTTTTCGAGCGGGTGAGCTTCGGATACGACGGCCGCGCCTCGGTGCTTTGCGACGCAAGCCTGGAGGCGCGCGTCGGCCAGATAACCGCGCTCATGGGACCGAGCGGCTGCGGCAAGAGCACGATCGTCGCGCTGGTGATGCGCTTTTTCGACCCGCTGGCGGGACGCATCCTGCTCGACGGCCGCGATCTGCGCGAGTTCGACCTCGCCGGCTGGCGCGCGACGGTCGCGGTGGCCTTCCAGGAGTCCCCGCTTTTTACTGCGTCGCTGCGCGACAATATCACTTACGGCCGTGCGGGCGCTTCGCCCGCGGAAATTGCGCGCGCCGTCGAACGCGCCGCGCTCGGCGATTTCGTGCGCTCGTTGCCCGCGGGCCTCGACACGATGCTCGGCGAGAAGGGCGCCAGGATTTCCGCCGGGCAGGCGCAGCGAATCGCCCTTGCCCGCGCCCTTCTCCGCGACGCCCCGATTCTCATCCTCGACGAGCCGACTGCGGCGCTCGAATCCGCAACCGAAGAGTTCGTGATGCGCGCAATCCGCCACTGGCTCGACGAAAAACCCGGCGAGCGGATAGTTCTGCTCGCGACCCATCGCCCAACCACCGCTCGGCATTCCGACCGTGTTTACAGGATCAGCGCAGGCAACGTGGCGCTCGACGAAGACGCCACCTTCGAGCCGCTTCAGTCCTGAGGGCATACGGCGATGAGCAACCGCTTACACAGCGCAATCCTGACCGGCGGGCCCTCCTCGGAGAGCGGCGCGCGTATTGCCGTCGAGCCCACGCTTCGAAAGCTTTACGCCGCGGAGGACCGGCCGCTTACACCACGCGAAGCATTTTCCCTGCTGGTGAGAAGCTGGCGCTTCATCGGTGAGCATCGCCGTCTCGTCGCGATAAAATGCGCGCTCGCTTTCACCTCGCTCACGTTTTTTCTGCTCTCGCCGTGGCCCGTGAAGATCGTTATCGACAACGTGATCGACGGCCATCCGCTGAGCGGCGTTCCCGGAGCAGTCCTTACCCCACTCGTCGGCGACAACCGCGCCCTGCTGCTTGCCGTTGTGACCGGGTTTTTGGTCGTAACCGCAATTCTGATCGGGCTCGCCGGAAATCAGCCGCTTGGTGTAAGCACCGCGGTATCGAGCGGAGGGCTCGACCAGGCCGGCTTGACTGCAAACGAGGCCAACGACGGCTGGAGCCTCTTTAGCGGTCTTTTCGGGCTGCTCGAAGTCTTTGTCACGCTTGACCTGACGCAGCGGATAAACCAGGGCGTCCGGGTTGCGATTTACGAGCGCTTTCTGCGCTCGCCGCTCGGGCTTTTCGGCGATCAGAAAATAGGAGACGCGGTCTTTCGCGTGATGAACGATAGCGCCGCGATCGGAGCGGTACTCTATCGCGGCGTGCTCGCTCCCCTGCTCTCGGCAGCGATGTTCATCCTCGCGCTCGTGGTACTGACCGCGCAATTCTCGAACGAGCCGCTGATTCCGATTATCGCGGCGCTCACGCTTCCCATCGTGGCAATCGGCGCAACGCTTTTCGCCCGGATGCTGCGCGAGCAGGGGCAGCGCATGCGCGAGCGGGGAAGCGACGTGATGGCGGCATTCGAGGAGCGTCTCGCGCAGGTTCATCTGGTCAAGGCCTACGGCCAGGAGGCGCGCGAAGAGCATACGGTGGACGAGGCGAGCTGGGAATCATTCCGCGCTACGCTCAGGCTGCTCGCGATCATTCTCGCCGTCATTGCGGTGGTGACCCCGCTGCTCGCGCTCCTCGTCGGCGTCGGCATCTACCACCTGATGCTGCAGGTCGTGGCGCATCAGATAACCTTGGGCGACGTGGTGCTGCTCGCGAGCTACGGAATCATGCTCGCGCGGCCGTTGCGCACTATCGGGGCGACCTGGGCCGAGTTGCAGGCGCCGGTATCCGGCCTGCGCCGAATCCATAGCGTGCTTGACTTGCTCGCAGAAACCGACGGCAGCGAGGCGGGCGCGCTCCGGCCCGGCCCGATCCGCGAAATCGGCTTTCGCAATGTCACGCTCGCCTACGATCGCGCCAGCGCCGTGCTGGAACACGTCACGTTCACGCTTCGCAGTGGGGAGATGCTGGCGCTTGCAGGAGCCAGCGGAGTCGGAAAGACCACGCTCATATGCGCGATCCCGCGCTTCATCGAGCCTCGCGCCGGAGCGATCCTGGTAAATGGTGTCGATTCGCGGGACATCGCGCTCGGGCCGCTGCGCGCGCGGATCGGCTTTGTCTTTCAACACGAAGCGCTGTTCTCGCGCTCGCTCGCCGACAATATCCGCTACGGCGCGCCGGACGCTTCGGACGAAGAGGTGCGCGAGGCCGCCCGGATGGCGGGCGCGGCGGAGTTCATCGAAAACCTGCCACAGGGATACGCGACGATCCTCGGACGCCGCGGCACGCGGCTCTCGATCGGCCAGAAGCAGCGCGTAGCCATCGCGCGGGCGATACTGCGAAAGCCGGACGTGCTCATCCTTGACGAACCCACGGCGGCACTCGATCCGGCCTCCGAGAGGGCGCTGATGGCGACGCTCAGGATGCTTGCCACGGAGCGGATCGTCGTCGTCGTGGCGCATCGCGCGGCCACTCTCGCCGCGTGCGACCGCGTCGTTTTTCTCGCCGGAGCAACCGTGGCCGCCGAAGGCCCGCACGCGGAGCTCCTCCGCGTGTCGGACGATTACCGTCGATACCTCGCGATGACCGAGTCGGTTATCGAAGCCTGACTTCGCCCTTGAGACATCGCCAGCCGCTTTCATGAAGCTCGCGGCCGGCGATAATAGAAGCAGGACCGTCTGCGAGGTGCGGCGATGGCGTCAACCCATTATCGGTTGTTCATCGACGGCAAATACGTCGATACCCCGGACCGTTACGAGGTCCGCTATCCCTACAACGACGAGGTCGTGGGCACGGTCGCCCGTGCGAGCGAACACGAGATGGACACGGCGATCGCCGCCGCCGTACGCGCCTTCGAGCGGACCAAGCGCCTGACGCGGGCCGAACGCGCGGAGATTCTGTCCGCGATGAGCCGCGCGGTCGCGGAGCGCCGAGCCGATTTCGAACGTACGATCACGCTTTGCACCGGCAAGCCCATCAGCTACGCGCGGGCCGAGGTCGGGCGCACCGCCGGGGTTCTGGCGCTCGCCGCCGAAGAGGCAAAGCGCTTCGGAGGCGGCTACGAGCCGCTCGATCTCGACCCGCTTCATCCGGACTCGGTCGGAATCGTCGAGCGTTTCCCGATCGGCCCAATCGCGGCGATTGCGCCGTTCAACTTTCCGCTCAACCTGGTGACTCACAAGGTCGCGCCCGCGATCGCCTCGGGCAACACGATCGTCGCCAAACCTCCGCCGCAGTGCCCGGGGCCTGCCCTGATGCTCGCGGAAATCGCGCACGACTGTGGACTTCCGCCCGGCGCGTTCAACGTCATCTCGGCCGATCCTCCCGTGGCCGAGCGGCTTGCGACCGACGAGCGCATCAGGATGCTCAGCTTCACGGGCAGCGCGCGGGTCGGATGGAGCCTCAAGGCGAGGGCGGTGCGCCAGCGCGTCGCGCTAGAACTCGGTGGCAACGGCGGGCTCATCGTCGACGAAGACGCAAATCTGGAATTCGCGGCGGCGCGCGCCGCGCGCGGGGCTTTCGTTCATGCGGGCCAGGTGTGCATCTCGGTGCAGCGGATCTTTGTCCATCGCAAGGTCTATGGCCGGTTCGCGCAACTGCTGGTTGACGCGGCCGAGGAGCTCCAGGTCGGCGATCCGATGGACGAGAGCACGCTGGTCGGCCCGATGATAACGCGCCAGGCCGCTGACCGCGTGATGGAATGGATTGACGAGGCGAAAGCCGCGGGAGCCGGCATCCTGACCGGCAACCGGCGCGAGGGTTCGGTCGTCTATCCGACCATTATCGAAATCGGCAATCCGTCGCTCCATCGCCTGCGCGTATGGTGCGAGGAAGTGTTCGGTCCGGTCGCAACGCTCGAACCGATTGACTCATTCGCCGAGGGCGTCGCGGCGACCAACGATTCGCCCTACGGCCTGCAGGCGGGAGTCTTCACGCGAAACCTCGACCACGCATTCGAGGCGTTCCGCGAGATCGACGCGGGTGCAGTTATCGTGGGCGATACCGGCGTGTTCCGCGTCGATACCTATCCGTTCGGCGGAATGAAAGGCTCGGGCCTCGGACGCGAAGGCGTCAGGTGGGCGATGGAGGCGATGACCGATCCGAAGATCCTGGTGCTGAACCTGCACCAGAGATAAAAACCGTCGCACGCAGCACCAGCGAAGATTAACCAACTCTTAATGACGCGGGCGAGGCCGTCAAACGCTTCGCCTTTCCACGCCGCCTGGCGTTAGCTATAAATTGAACAGGCCAGTTGCGCGGCGAGCGTCTCCGCTCGCGATGACGGATTTTCCAGCTTTGCCCAACGACGAACGACGACCCAAGGCGCCCGACATCCCGCGGATGGTGGTCGATTTCAACCGGCTGCGCGAAGCCGGGGGCAAAAACTTCCGCGATCTCGGCGGGCATCCCGCAGGCGACGGACGGCGCGTACGGCGCGGAAAGATCTACCGTTCGTCGCACCTCGCGCGCATCCCGGACGAGCATCCCGTAAGGCAGATGGCTGTCCGCACCCTGGTGACGCTGCAGAGCCAGGTGGAACTACGCCATCTCGGCGCCCCCCATCAGGACGTGCTTCGCCACGCGCGCTGGGAGCATCTGCCAATCGGCGAGCGATGGTTTCGCGACGGTGGCGCGCTCGAACTGGCAAGCCAGCCCGGCAAAGAGCATCTAGTGATGCTTACCGGCTTCGCTTCGGACTGGCGGCGGTTTTTCGCAATTCTCGCCCAGCGCGACGCCTATCCGCTCGTGTTCCATTGCTCGGCGGGGCGCGATCGGACTGGAGTCGCCTCCGCGATGCTGCTTGAGCTGCTGGGAGTGGGGCGCGATATCATCGTCGACGATTTTCTTAAGAGCAACCTGGTTTTTCCCGATTCGCCGCTCACCGCGGCACAGCTCACGCCGGTGTTCGAGACGATTGACCAAGCGGGCGGAATCCGTGGTTTCCTGCGCGAGTTTATGAAGGTCCCCGACGCGGAAATGGAGGTTATCCGCGAAGAGCTTCTGGAGTAGCGCAGCCGTCCCCGCGCCCGCTTGACCGGTGTGCCTGATGCCGGACCCGGACGCCCGCGTCCCCATCGACCCGCTGCGCGAGCACACGCGGGAGCACGACGTGGCGCAACGCTATACGGGCAGGTAGCCGTCGCGAAGCAACGATTTCGCGATAATCATGCGCTGCACTTCGCTGGTGCCCTCGCCTATCTCCGAAAGCTTCGCGTCGCGCATGTACCGTTCGACCGGAAAATCGTCGACGTAGCCGTAACCGCCGTGGATCTGAACCGCTTTGGTCGTCACCCACATCGCGGTTTCCGACGCGTACAGTTTCGCCATCGCCGCTTCGCGCGCGAACGGTTTTCCCTGATCGCGAAGATGCGCCGCGCGACAGGTTAGCACCCATGACGCGTCGATCCGCGTCGCCATGTCGGCGAGCATCCACTGGATGGCCTGAAAATCCGCTATCCGGCGTCCGAACTGCTTTCGCTCGAGCGCATAGGCGCGCGCCTCTTCCATCGCTCCACGCGCGATTCCCGCCGCGAATCCCGCAATGCCGATCCTGCCGGCCTCGAGCACCTTCAGCACCTGACGATAACCAGCGTTGAACTCGCCGATCAGGTTGCGCGCGGGAACGATCACGTTGTCGAAGATCACCTCAGCCGTGTCCGAAGCGCGAAGGCCGAGTTTTTCGATGCGGCGGCCGTTGGAAAGCCCGCGCGTTGGGCGTTCGACGATGAACGCCGAGATGCCGTCGCGCTTCTTCGTTGCGTCGGTCACGGCGGTGACGACGTACACGTCGGCGACGCTGCCGTTGGTGATGAACATCTTGGAGCCCGAGATGACGAAATCGTCTCCCGAGCGAACCGCGCGCGTGCGCATCGCGGCAGCGTCGGAGCCGGAGCCCGGCTCGGTGAGGCACCACGCGCCGAGCTTGCGCGCCGCGAGCATGTCGGGGACGTGATGCTGGCAATGCTCCTCGGAGGCGAACGCCACGATATGCCCGGTCGCGAGCGACATGTGTGCGGCGCAGGTAAGACCGACAGAGGCGTCGTAACGCGAAAGCCCTTCGATGACCAGCACCTGCGAGAGCGTATCGGCGCCCCCGCCTCCGTATTTTTCGGGAAACGACACGCCGAGGAAGCCGAGTTCCCCGAGCTTTCCGATAACGTCGCGGGGAAAGACTTCCTCGCGGTCCCATCGCGCGCAATGGGGACGGATTTCGCGTTCGCCGAATTCCGCAATCGTGTCGCGGATTACGCGCTGTTCCTCGGTCAGGTCAAAATTCATGTAATGCTTGAGCTTCTCAGTCGCGCGGATGGACGTTCTCGCGCACCCACTTGACGATATCCTCGGTCGAGGCGCCCGGCGTGAAGATTTCCCTTACGCCCATCTCCTTCAACTTCTTCGCGTCCTCTTCGGGGATGATTCCGCCGCCGAACACGACCACGTCGCCCGCGCCGCGCTCCTTGAGCAGGCGCAGGACTTCGGGAAACAGCGTCATGTGGGCGCCCGAGAGGACGCTAAGCCCGACCGCGTCGGCGTCTTCCTGGACGGCGGCTTCGGCTACCATCTCTGGCGTTTGATGAAGTCCGGTGTAGATCACCTCGAAGCCCGCGTCCCGAAGCGCGCGCGCGATAATCTTCGCACCTCGATCGTGGCCGTCGAGCCCGGGCTTGGCGACAATTACTCTGAGCCGTTTTTCAGCCATTGCTGTCAGTCGATTCGATTTTGGGTTTCGCCCCGAAACTTATCCCGCAACGAACAACGGCCGCGGGTCAAATCCATCCCGGGTCCGTGTATACGCCGAACTCCTCGCGGAACACATCGGAGATCTCGCCGACCGTGACGTTGCGCCGCACAGCCTCGCAGATCGGCTCCATGAGATTCTCGCCCGAGCGGCAGGCCTCGCGCACCCGCAAAAGCGCCTCGCGCACCGCGACCGAGTTGCGCTCGCGTTTCATCTTGCGCACGCGCTGGATCTGTTTTTCCTCGAGCACCGGGTCGATCCTGAGCGTGTCGATCGGAATTTCCTCGGGCACCTGGTACTTGTTTACGCCGACCACGGTCTTCTCGCCCTTCTCGAGTTGACGCTGGTAATGGAACGCCGCCTCGGCTATCTCGCGCTGCGGATAGCCGGTCTCGATCGCGCGAAGCATCCCGCCCATTTCGTCGATCCGCCGGATGTAGTCCATCGCCTCGCGCTCCATCCGGTCGGTGAGCGCCTCGATCGCGTAGCTTCCGCCGAGCGGGTCGATCGTGTTGGTCACGCCGGTTTCCTCGGCAATTATCTGCTGCGTACGCAGCGCGACCATCACGGCCTGCTCGGTCGGCAGTGCAAGCGTCTCGTCCATCGAGTTGGTATGCAGCGACTGCACGCCGCCCATCACGCCCGCGAGCGCCTGGATCGCGACGCGCACGATGTTGTTCAGCGGTTGCTGGGCGGTGAGCGAAGCTCCCGCCGTCTGCGCATGGCATCTGAGCGTCATCGAACGCGGGCTCTTCGCGCCGAAGCGTTCCTTCATCAGCCGCGCCCACATCCGGCGCGCCGCGCGCAGCTTGGCAACTTCCTCGAGGAAATCGTTGTGGATATTCCAGAAGAAGGACAGGCGCGGCGCGAAGGCATCAACGTCAAGCCCGCGCTTCATCGCTTCCTCGACGTAGCAGATGCCGTCGGCGATCGTAAACGCGAGTTCCTGCACGGCGGTCGAACCGGCCTCGCGGATGTGGTAGCCGGAGATGGACACGGGATGCCATCGCGGAACCCGCTTCGCGCAGAACTCGATCATGTCGGTGACGATCCTGAGCGACGGTGCGGGCGGGCAGATCCATTCCTTCTGCGCGATGAACTCCTTGAGCATGTCGTTCTGGATAGTGCCGCCGACCTTTTCCCAGGGAACGCCGTTGCGTTCGGCGACCACCAGGTACATCGCGAGCAGTACCGAGGCCGAACAGTTGACGGTCATCGAGGTGGTGACCTTGTCGAGCGGGATCCGGTCGAACAGTCGCATCATGTCGTCGATCGATGTGACCGAGACGCCCTCGCGGCCGACTTCGCCCCGCGCGCGATGGTGATCGGCGTCGTAGCCCATGAGCGTGGGCATGTCGAACGCGGTGGAAAGGCCGTCCTGCCCCTGGCTTAGCAGGAAATGGAAGCGCGCGTTGGTGTCCTCGGCCAGGCCGAAGCCCGCAAACTGGCGCATCGTCCACAGCCGTCCGCGATACATCGAACCGTAGGGCCCGCGCGTGTAGGGGTACTCGCCCGGATACCCGATCGATTCGCTGTAGTCGCCCTTTACGTCCTCGGGCGTGTAAAGGGGTTCGATCTCGAGGTCAGAAACGGTCGAAAAACGCACCGGCCGCTCCCGCGCATCCCTGTAGGTGGTCTTAAGCCAGCGTTCCTTATCGCTTGGATTCGTGCTCATCGGGCTCCCAGAACGTGATTGGAGATTACCAGGCGTTGAATCTCGGAGGTCCCTTCGTAGATTTCGGTTATCTTGGCGTCGCGAAAATACCGCTCGACCTTGAACTCCTTGGTATATCCGTAACCGCCGTGGATCTGGATCGCCTCGGTGGAAGCCTTCATCGCGGCTTCCGAGGCAAACAGCTTTGCCATCGCGGACTCGCGCGAGCACGGCTTGCCAGCGTCCTTGAGCGTGGCGGCGCGCAGCGTGAGCAGGCGGGCGGCGTCGACTTCGACCGCGATATCGGCGAGCTTGAACTGGATCGCCTGGTAGCTCGCGATAGGATTGCCGAACGCCCGCCGCTCCTGCGCATAGTTGAGCGAGGCCTGGAGCGACGCGCGCGCGATTCCCACGGCCTGCGCGGCGATTCCGATTCTCCCGCCATCGAGGGTCTTCATCGCGACCTTGAAACCCTCGCCTTCGCCGACGAGCAGGTTTTCGCGCGGCACGCGCATGTCCGAGAAGCTCAACTGCGCGCTGTGCGCTCCGTGAATTCCCATCTTGTTCTCGACCCGAACCACCTGCCAGCCGGGTGATGAGGTCTCGACCGCAAAGGCGCTGATCCCGTGATGGCCTTTCTCCGGCGCGGTCATTGCGAAAACGATCGCGACACCCGCCTGGGGCGAGTTCGTGATGAAGTTCTTGGTGCCGTTTATAACGTAATCGTCACCGTCGAGCACTGCGCGGGTTTTCTGTCCGGCGGCGTCGGAGCCGGCTTGCGGCTCGGTGAGCGCGAAGCATCCGATCCACTCGCCCGAGGCCATCCGAGGCAAAAGCCGCTCTCGCATCCTGTCACTGCCGAGTGCAAGGATCGGCCACGAAGCAAGCGACGAATGGGCCGAGACGATCACCGCCGTCGAAGCGCACGCAACCGCGAGCTCCTCGACCACGAGCGCGTAGGCGACATGGTCGAGTCCCGCGCCGCCGTATTTCTCAGGGATGAAAACACCCATCATCCCGAGCTTGCCGAGCTCGGCGATTATATCAGTGGGAAAGCGATGCGTGCGGTCGATCTCGACGCTTGCTGCTTCGAGCTTTTCCCGGGCGAAACGGCGCGCCATGTCGCGCGCGCCGCGTTGAGCCTCTGTCAGTTCCAGGTCCATCAGGTCGATAAATAACGATTGCGGCAGAGAACGCTGGCCAACGAAGATCCGCCGATCGCCGATTAAGCTTTACTTTTTCTAGCGTAACCGGACGATCAGGTCGATAGAACCGCCCTCACGGGGTTCCCCGTCGCAACCGGCTGAGCGGCGCGGTACGGCGCGCGGTTACTTGTGCTGCCAGACCGGCGGGCGCTTCTCGACGAATGCCGTGGTTCCTTCAACCCGGTCCGCGCTCGCGAAGACCAGTCCGAAGGATTCCTGTTCGAAACGCAGCCCCGCGTCCTCCTCCATCGTGAACGACGCGCGGAGCGCTGCCTTCGCCTGCCGAAGCGCGAACGCGGACTTGCCCGCGAGCTTCTCGGCAAGCTTGCGCGCGGCATCCATCAACTGCTCGGGCGCCACCACCTGCACAACCAGCCCGAGGGCGAGCGCGGTCTTCGCGTCGATCATGTCGCCGGTCATGATAAGCTCGCGCGCCTTGGCCTGGCCGATCCGATGCGGCAGGCGCTGCGTTCCGCCGAACCCGGGAATAAGGGCGAGGTTGATCTCCGGCTGGCCGAAGCGCGCCTTCTCGCTCGCGATAATCAAGTCGCACGCCATCGCAAGCTCCAGCCCTCCGCCAAGCGCAAAGCCGTTGACCGCGGCGATAACCGGGATCGGCAGGTCCTCGAAGGTTTGCATCACGCGATGGCCCAGGCGCGAAAATTCGAGCCCCTCAGTGGCCGACATTTTCGCCATCGCCGCGATATCCGCGCCTGCGACGAACGCGCGGTCGCCCGCACCGGTTACGATGAGGACGCGAATCGACGGATCGTGGCGCACTTCGCGCAGCACATGGGCGATTTGTTCGAGCACGGAGCGGTTAAGCGCGTTGAGCGCGGGCGGACGATTTATCGTAAGGGTCGAGATCGGAGCCTTCTCGAAGATAACGTCGGTGAGTTCCACAAGAGCTACCTCGCTTTGAATCAGACGAGAGGCAGGTTCCGACTTACCCTGCGCGATGTCAACAGGATGGGCGCCATCCCTCGCCCAGGCCGAATCGCGTGAGCCGGGCCGCGCAAGTAAAGTGCAACGCAAACCTCGGCGCGGTTGCTGTTGCCCCCCGGCGCAGCCGCAAATCGCCCCGCCCGGGATCGAGCCCCAGGGACCAGACGCGCTTTCGTTTTGCGCAGGTGCCCGGTGTTCCGCGACGAAGGGATCCCTCAGAAACGGAAAAGGCCGGATTATCCATCCGGCCTCTCCGGTTGCTGGCCGCTTTTGCGCCAGATTCGAAGCTCAGAACCCGCCTGGCGTGCTGAAGTCTGCAGTAACGGCAGTGTCGATAGGAGCTTCGGTCGAACTGAGCAGATTCCCACCGGTGCTCACGATCCGCCCGCTCGCTCCCGCAACGTAGAGGTCGAAGCTTAACGAATTGTGGTTGTTGCCCAGGTTGCAAGTGTCATTGGAGCCTACGGTTAAAGTCAACGTCCCGACTCCCTTATCAAGCGTGTACGAGACATCGCTGGGATCTGTCAGATGGCACACCACGTTGTCGTAGCCTGGAACGTAGTATGTCAACGTCAGATCGAGCGACTTCGCGGTGCCGGTTTTCTCTTTTTTCGTCATGGGATTGAGCGAAATCAAGCCGGCCAACGCCATATGTCCAAGAAAGAGGTCTCCGGAACTAGACACGCCGCCCCCGCCGGAGACGAAACGCACGCCCGTGGCCTGGGAGCTTCCCGAACCTGAGGGATTCATCTCCCCCGAAAGGGCGAGACTATTAATAGTATCTCCCTCCCCGTCCCTCAGCGAGGCTTGCGTGCTAACCATCCGCAGCTTCGAGCCCCGCGCATAGAGCGTGAAACTTACCGAGTTACGGCTGTTGCTGAACTGTTGCGATGGATCAACTGTCTGATAGCAAGTATCCGACTGCGAGAGAGTGAGCGTGAGCTTTCCGTTCGTGAGTGAATAGCTCAAATCCTTGGGATTGGTAACCTCGCAAACGAAGTCACCGTCATTGCCGTAATAAAAGCTAGGGGGTTGGACGTAGGCAATTGTGAGATTAAGCGACTTGGCGCCACCTTTGTTATCCAGGACCACCAGACCGCCCATCGCCAGGTGCCCACGGTAGTCAGCAGTGTTGGCCGTTCCGCCCAGTGCCCAAAGAATCTTAGGTCCCGCGATCTGGGCGGACGCGACCGTCACCCGCGCCAGCGCAAAAGCTGGCACGAGCACTGCGACCCCCAACAACACACGTAAACTGCCCATCATCGAGTTGCGCATTGCTGAGCCCTTCCAATTGATTTTTGTTCTCGCGTTCCGCCGCGGTTAAACTAATCTCTCTGCTGCTGCATCCTGTTGCATAACAGAATCACAGTCAAGCAAGCCGTGGCGCTTTTGGTACGTAGCCTCATCAGGTACGCATAGCCAAGGGCTTTTGGCAGGCGCCCTGGATGGGCCAGTAATCCTGAACGGCTCAGTATTCAGGTTTGAAGTCGAAATGATGGATCGCTTCGATAAAGCGGATAGTGCGCGTCTTGGAGCGCATCACGACGCTGTTAGTGCGCGCGCCGCCGGAGAAAAATCGCACGCCGTGCAGGTAATCGCCGGTCGTCACGCCGGTAGCCGCGAACATCACGTTGTCGCCCGCCAGCTCTTCGATGGTATAGCGGCGCTTGAGGTCGAGGATGCCCATCGCCAGGCATGCCTCGGCCTCCTGCTCGTTGCGCGGCATAAAGCGCGCTTGCATCTCGCCGCCCGCCGAGCGGATCGCGGCCGCGGCGAGCACGCCCTGATGGGCCCCGCCGATGCCAAGCAGCATGTCAATTTCGCTCTCGGGGCGGGTAGTCGCGATTGCCGCTGAGAGGTCACCGGCGGAGAGCAGCTTGATACCGGCGCCGGCCTTGCGCACCTCGCTTATGAGCGCCTCGTGGCGGGGCCGATCGAGAATCGCGACCCGAAGGTCCTCGACGTAAACGTTCTTGGCCTCGGCGAGCGCCTTCAGGTTGTCGGTGGGCGAGCGGTCGAGATCGATCACGCCGACCCCGGCCGGCCCCGTGGCAATCTTGTCCATGTACGTATCGGGGCATCGAAGGATCTTGCCGCGCTCCGCCAGCGCAACGCATGACAGGGCGTTCGGACCGCCCATCGCGCATATGAACGCGCCTTCGAGCGCGTCGACAGAGACGTCGACCTGCGGCCCCGAGCCGATACCGACGATCTCGTCGGTGTAGAGCAGGTCAGTCTCGCCATCCTCACCTTCGCCGATGACGATCTTGCCGTCCATGTTGATGGCATTGAGCGCCTTGCGCATCGCCTCGCAGGCAGCGCGGTCGGCCATGCGCTCGTCGCCCTTGCCAATGAACCGGGCCGCCGCGAGCGCTGCCGCTTCGGTCGCCCTTACGACTTCCAGGGCAAGGTTCCGATCCATCTGCTTCGCCGCTCCCCCTAAGCTACGCGCTCTCACGCCCGAACAGGCGCTCGATAAGCCTGAATCCTTGCTCGAACCTTACGCCGGTGCGCTCGCCCTCGGCCTCGGTGTAACGGCGCTCGGCAGCTGCTGACTTGGCGAGCTCGGGGGCCGAGAGGATAGCGAACGGAACCGGCTCGGAGGAATGGGTCTTGAGCTTGCTCGGCGTGGCGTGGTCAGGCATCAGCAGGATCCGGAAATCGCCCATCGCGGCGAGCCCCTTGAGCATCGGACCGACGATAAGCTCGTCGATCCGCTCGATCGCCTCCCTCTTCAAATCGGGGCGGCCCATATGGCCCGCCTCGTCGGGCGCTTCGATATGGAGCAGGAGGAAATCCTTTGTCTTGAGCGATTCCAACCCGTAACGCCCCTTGGCGGCGTAATCGGTATCGAGAAAGCCGGTCGCGCCCGGGACCTTGATAACTTCCAGCCCGGCGAGCCGTCCCAGCCCGTTTACGAGATCGACTGCCGAAATAACCGAGCCCTCGACCCCGAAGCGTTCCTTGAGCGTCGGGACGGTCGGGCGCGTGCCTTGTCCCCAGAACCACGCGGAACTGGCCTCGGTCTGGCCCCTGGCGCGGCGCTCGCGATTGACCGGATGGTCGCGCAGAATTTCCTGCGAGCGGCGCATCAGGGCGAGCAACCGCTCGGCGCCCTCCCCCTCGGGCAGATGGGGCTCGATTGGCTTGCCGGTGATATCGTGCGGCGGCGTAAGGCGAGTCGTGCGGACGCCGTTTCGCCAGACCATCAGATGGCGGTAGCTGACGCCGTTGAAGAATTCGATTCCGTCGCCAGCCATCTCGCGCCGAAAGTCATCGACGATACGCGCGGCCTCTTCGGTGGTGATATGGCCCGAGGTGAAATCGTTCATCACCGTCGCGCCGTCCTCGCCCGTCTTGAGCGAGACCAGGTTCATCCGGAACACCACGTCGTTCGGTCCCATCGCGATTCCCTGGCTTGCCGCCTCGATCGGCGCGCGGCCGGTATGATGCTTGAGCGGATCGTACCCGAGCATCGTCATCGTTCCGACGTCGCTTCCGGGCGCCATTCCCTTGGGAATCGTCGCGACCATCCCGAGCGTCCCGCGCGCCGCGAGCAGGTCCATGTTGGGCTTGCGGGCGGCCTCAAGCGGAGTGAGACCGCCGAGTTCGTCGCACGGCCAGTCGGCCATGCCGTCGCCATGGATAATGACGTACTTCACGTCAATCGTGCTCCAGAATTTTAAGAACCTTGTCCAGATCCGGCTCCACAACGATCGTGTTGCTGAGGTTCTTGAGCGCCGTATCGGGATCCTTGAGGCCGTGACCGGTTAGCGTGCAGACCACGACCGAGCCGGGCTTGATTCCACCGCTCGCGCCGTATTTGAGCAACCCGGCCACGGAAGCCGCCGACGCCGGCTCGGCGAACACGCCACCCGCCGCAATCAGCCGGTAGGCCGCGAGAATTTCCGCGTCGGTGACCATGTCGATGATCCCGCCGGATTCGTCGCGCGCGGCCTCGGCGCTCTTCCAGCTTGCGGGATTCCCGATCTTGATCGCGGTCGCGACGGTCTTGGGCTCATCCAGCGGATGGCCAAGCACGATGGGCGCGGCGCCCTCGGCCTGGTAGCCCATCATCTTCGGCAGCCGGGTCGAAAGTCCCGCCTCGCGATACTGCTTGTAGCCGGCCCAGTAGGCCGTGATGTTCCCGGCGTTGCCGACCGGCAGGAAGTGATGCGTGGGAGCGTCGCCAAGCTGGTCGCAGACCTCAAAGGCCCCGGTCTTCTGGCCCGCGATCCGGTCCGGATTGATGCTGTTCACCAGGCGAATGCGAACCGGGTCGCGCTCGGCAAGATCGCGCACCACCTTCAGGCAGATGTCGAAGTTTCCGATAACCTCGATAACCCGCGCGCCGTGCATGACGCTCTGCGAGAGCTTTCCGAGCGCGACCGCGCCTTTGGGAATCAGCACGAAAGCCTTAAGCCCGGCCCTGCCGGCGTAGGCCGCAGCCGACGCGGCGGTGTTGCCGGTCGAGGCGCAGATGACTGCGCGCGCGCCCTCGCCGAGCGCCTTGGAGATGGCCACCGTCATGCCCCGGTCCTTGAAAGAGCCGGTCGGGTTGGCGCCCTCAAACTTTAAATAAACCTTTATGTTCTGTCCGAGCCGGTCCCCAAGCGCCGGAGCCTCGATAAGCGGGGTGTTACCCTCGTTGAGAGTGACGACCGGAGTCGCATCCGTAACCGGCAGGAAGCGGCGGTAATGCTCGATGAGGCCGGGCCAGCGGGTAAGCCGCGTCCCGCCCTGGCGTCCAGGCGTATTCGCTTGCCCAGCCATCACTAGAGTCGCTCCTCAATTCTGATAAACGCCGGCGGTGCTCCGACTATTCGCTGGCGCGAAATCTCTTTGAGCGCGCGCATCAGGTTTCTTTCCGACGCCTGGTGCGTGCGCATGATAACCGGCACTGTCCTGGCCACGTCCCTGTCCTGCTGGATCACGGACGCGATCGATATGTGGTTGCGTCCGAGCACCGAGGCGATCCTTCCGAGCACGCCCGGCTTATCCTCGGCCATGAATCGCAGGTAGTACTCGCATATCACGTCGGCCATCGGCTTGACACGGGCGCGCTTCATAAAGCTTACCGGATAGCCGAGCGGATGCGAGCGGGGCGCGCCGGTGCCGAGCCGCGCGCGCGCCAAATCAAGGATGTCAGCGACGACCGCGGTCGCGGTTGGCATCTGTCCCGCGCCGAGCCCGAGGTACATCGTTTCGCCGAGCGCCTCGCCGTGGATATAAATCGCGTTGAAGGCGCCGCCGACACTTGCCAGCACATGATGCGCCGGAAGCATCGTGGGATGCACCCGCGCCTCGATTGCGCCGTCGTCGTTCTTGGCGATCGCAAGCAGCTTGATCGTAAAGCCGAGTTCGCGGGCAAAACGGATATCGGTTTGGGTGATGTGGGTGATTCCCTCGGTATGGACTTCGGAAGGTTTGAGCATCGCGCCGAAGGCGAGCGCGGCCAGAAGGCATAGCTTGTGTGCGGTGTCATGGCCCTCGATATCGAGCGCCGGATTCGCCTCGGCAAGTCCCGCGCTCTGGGCCTGCCTGAGCGCGTCGGCGAACTCGACGTCGGCCTCGCTCATGGTCGTCAGGATCGAATTGCAGGTGCCGTTGACGATTCCGTAAACCCTCGACTGCCGGTCACCCGCGAGCGCCTCGCGCAGCGTGCGGATAATCGGGATACCGCCGCCGACGCTTGCCTCGAAGCCAAGCCCGACGCCCGCCTTCGCGGCGGCGCGGAAAATCTCCTCGCCATGTTCGGCGAGCAGAAGTTTGTTGGCGGTGACCACGTCCTTGCCCGCGGCGAGCGCCTTCAGGATAAGGCTTCGCGCAGGCTCGAGGCCGCCGAAAAGCTCGATCACGATATCGATATCCGGGCGCGTGACCATCGCGGCTGGCTCGCGAACGATGAGCCGCGCCGGAATCCGAAGCGGGTTTCGCCGCGGAAGCTGTTTGTCCACGACCGCAACAAGCTCCAACGGACGGCCGAGCCTGCGCGCCAGCAGGTCGCCGTTTTGCCTGAGCAGTTTGACGACGCCGCTGCCGATAGTGCCGCATCCGAGCAGTCCTATCCGCACCGGTTCCACGGTTGTGCGAGCCACACCCCCTCCGCTTACGATGCTCCTGGTTATGATGGCGCGCGGAGGATATGGCGCCCGTTGCCGAAACCTCCCGCGCGGGCCAGCGCGCCCTTGATACCACGAAGTGCCTGGCGCGTGCGATGCTCGTTTTCAATTAGCGCGAAACGGACGAAGCCGTCGCCGTCGGCGCCGAAACCAACACCCGGCGAGACCGCGACCTTCGCTTCGGAAAGCAGGAACTTGGCGAACTCGAGCGAGCCCATCTGGCGCATCGGCTCCGGAATCGGCGCCCATACGAACATCGTGGCCTTGGGCTTCTCGACCGGCCATCCAGCCCGGTTCAGTCCCTCGATCAGCACGTCGCGCCGCTTGCGATAGGTCTCGACCGTTTCGGCGACGCATTCCTGCGGTCCGTTGAGCGCCGCTATTGCCGCAACCTGGACCGGCGCGAACATCCCGTAGTCGAAATACGACTTGAGCCGGGTCAGCGCCGCTATCATCTCCGGGTTGCCTACGCAGAAGCCGACGCGCCATCCGGGCATGTTGTAGCTCTTGGAGAGCGTGAAAAATTCGACGCCGATTTCCTTCGCCCCTCGCACCTGCATCAGCGACGGCGCCTGGTAGCCGTCGAAGCAAAGGTCCGCGTATGCGAAATCGTGGACCACGAGGATCTGGTTGTCGCGCGCGAAATCCACCACCCGCTCCATGAACGACATATCCACGGTCGCGGTCGTGGGATTGTGCGGGAAGTTGAGGATCATCATCTTCGGCCGCGGCCAGCATCGGCTGACCACCGCCATCATCGCCTCGAAGAAATCCTCGCCGTTGCCGATCGGCACGCCGTGAACCTGCGCGCCGGCAATGATGCATCCGTATTGATGGATCGGATAGGTCGGCGTGGGCGCGAGCACCACGTCACCCTGGTCGAGCGCGGCGATCGCAAGATGGGCGAGGCCCTCTTTGGAGCCGATCGTGACGATCGCCTCGCTGTCGGGGTCGAGTTCCACGCCGTAGCGGCGCTTGTACCAGTCGGTGATCGCCAGCCTGAGCTTGTAAACGCCGCGCGAGACGGAATAGCGATGGTTGGCGGGCTTCGAGGCAGCCTCGATAAGTTTGCTCACGATATGGGGCGGCGTGGCGAGGTCGGGATTGCCCATCCCGAAATCGATTATGTCTTCGCCGGCGCGCCGCGCCTTCAGACATAAGTCCCCAATAACGTTGAAAACGTATGGCGGTAATCGCTTGATTCTGGGAAATTCCATCGCTCCGCAAACCCGGACGCCAGGAACAGCCGCACGGCCCGGATAACCTGATAAGTTTTAACCGACCCCGCGCAATCCCGCTAGTAGCAGTCTTCGCGGGCCGCAACCGGTCATCGCACCGCATCGGCGGTCGCAACCGCACGCGGCGCCTTCGGCCGCAGCATCCAGTAGCACGGCGCCGCGGCCAGCGAGATCGCGCCCGCCATCTGCCAGGCCGTCGCAAGGCCGGCCGTGTCGGCCACGTAGCCTCCGAACAGCAGGCCCATCGAACCACCCATCGTGCCGAGTGTGCTCGAAAACGAGAGCATCGTGGCACGCCGGCCCGCGCTCACCTGCTCGTTGAACCAGCTCTGCGCAAGCGGCTGGATCGCGCCCGTGCACAGGTTCATGACGAACAAAAACGCCAGTGCAAGGTTTGGCCGGCTGCTCAGCGTTCCGGCCGCAGCAAGGCAGGCGCTCGCGACGATCACCAGCGCCGCGAGCCGGACCGCGCGCGCTCCCTCGTCAGCGCGCATCCTCGACACCGCCTCCGCGCCGGCTATCCGCGCGAGCGTCAGCAGGCAGTAGATCCATCCGATAATCCACACGCCCACGCCATAGCTTCGATGGAACAGGAGCGGCCATTCGAGCCAGTACGGCGCCCAGGCGGCGAGCGTTATTGCGCCGGCCAGGCTGAGCCCCATCACGGCCCGGTTCGAGAAGCCTTCGCCGAAGCCCGCAGTGATGCGCGCGACTATCTGGCGCGGCAGAGCGGCGAACTCCACGCGCGCCTCACGTTCGCTTTCGCCCGTCATCATCGCGATCCCGATAAACGCCGCGATGAAATAGCCTGCCGCGCCGCACAGCCACGGCCAGGCGATATTGATGTCCGCGATGTAGGCGCCAGCTATCGCCGAAATCATGAAGCCCGCGTTCATGAGCTGGGTGATGCGAGAGAAAATCCTGTCCTTCGGGCCGAGGTGGCCCGCGCGGTCGAGCGCGTCAACGCCCCATGCGTCCACGGCCCCGTTGGCGAAGGTGGTGCCCACTCCGTCGATAGTTTCGGCGATCAGGAAGACGAAATACCGATGGGCGAAGAAATACGTGACGAAGGCCGCCACGCGCAGCCCCGTTCCAAGCACGAACGAGCGCCGCCGTCCAAGCGCGTCAGCGAAGGCGCCGGTCGGAACGTCGGTCAGGAACAGCACCACGAAATAGGTCGCGAGCACGCTGTTTATCTGGAACTGATCGAGGCCACGCGAGTGCAGGAATATCGGGTAGACGCCAAACAGGAATCCGCCGGCGAGCGAGTAGGCGAGCTGCACCGCGTAGTAGCGTCTCATCACCTCGCTGACGCTCATCGCGGGCGCCGCGCTTTGCCTCTCGGGCGTCATCGGTTCACTCTCCGCTCAAAGAAAAAGCCCCGGGGCTCCAAAGCTCCCGAGGCTTTTTCGAGCCACGCATCCAAAGTGGTTTCAGTGCTTGCCGTAGCGGCCCGTAGCCTTCATGGTATGCGTGCTTCCCCGCCAACTAATGCGGCCCGTGAGAGTAGCCGCGCAGACCCTTGCAGTCAAGAACGAACGATTCACCCGCATCGTCCGCCTCTGTTCTCCACGAGCCTTACGTCAGTTAGAATGCTGCCAAGCGGTTTTCCTTCTGCAAACCGAAATGAATTCGATGAATCCCGATTCCGCAGTTTCCGTATTTCCTTCTGGCACCGAGGATCCCGGCGTCCTTGAGCGCGCACGGCGCTTCTCGGCGGTGGCACTGCTCGCCGCGCGCATCTATGCGGGCTACAAGGCGATTCAACTATGGGATCGCGCGACGAAAAGTTCCAAGACCCCCGAGCGCTATCGCCGCCAGGACCTGCGCTCGGCGCGAGCGCTCTATCGTACGGCGACCAGGCTCGAAGGCTTGCTCATCAAGGCCTCGCAATTCATCGCGACCCGTGCCGATCTGCTGCCCGACGAATGGGTCAACACGCTCTCGAGCCTGCACGATCGGGTGCCGCCGCGTCCGTTCGTGACGATCCGCGGGCAAGTCGAGCGCGAGCTGAAAAAGCCGCTCGACGCCATCTTCTCCGAGTTCGACGAAGTCCCGCTCGCCGCGGCCTCCCTCGCCCAGGTGCATCGCGCGCGTCTTCGCGACGGGCGCGCGTGCGCGGTCAAGGTGCAGTACCCGGGAATCGACGGAATCGTACGGCTCGACCTGAAGAACCTCACTTTCGTGCTCCGCGCGCTCGCATTCCTGGAGCGTGATTTCGATTTCCGCGTCATCGTGCGCGAGGCGTTGAAGTACGTTCCGATGGAACTCGACTTCGAGCACGAGGCCGAGAACGCCGAGACGATGCGCCGCAATTTCGCCGGGGACCCGACGGTACTCGTGCCCGAGGTTTACCGCGAATACACGACCCGGCGCGTGCTCACGATGGAACTGGTGGACGGGATCAGGATTTCCGACGTCGCGGCGCTGGAGCGGGCGGGAATCGATCGGCGCGCCGTCGCCCAGCGGCTTACCGAGGTGTTCTGCGAACAGGTTCTGCGCGACGGGTTCTTCCACGCCGACCCGCATCCGGGAAACATCCTCGTCAAGCCCGGCCCGACGCTGGTGTTCCTCGATTTCGGCCTTGCCAAGGATTTTCCCGCGAGCTTTCGCGACGGCCTCGTCCGGCTCACGCTCGCGATCCTGATCGACGACCGCGACGGGATCGTGCGCGCATTCCACGAGCTTGGCTTCCGCACCCGCAACGGCTCGCCCGACACCCTGCTCACGCTGGCCGAGGCCTTTCTCGGCAGTGCGATAAGGCATCGCAAGGCCTACGCAACGCCGGAATTCGTCAAGGAGTTCTCCGATCGGCTGCATCGCTCGGTGCGCGAAAATCCCGTCGTCGAAGTGCCCGCCGACGTGCTTTTGGTGACGCGCGTGATGGGACTTCTGAGCGGGCTTGGGAAAACCCTGGATTCGCAGGTCGATCTTTTCACTACGATCATGCCATACGCGCGGCAACTGCTCGCTCAGCCGGCGGTGGCCGACGGCGGGCCGGCCAGGTAGGCGAGCGACAGTTTGCTCGCACCGCGCGGGAGGATAATTTCTTCCAGTCGGAAATTAACGCGCGATGCGCGCTCCAACGCGCACCGGCGCATGCAACGGAGCAGGTCACACGATGGCTGAAAGCCGGGAAAAGCTGCTGGCGCTCGCGGCCGAACTGGCCGCCGACTTCGCAACCAGGGCCGCCGAACACGACCTTAACAACACTTTTCCAATCGAGAACGTCGAGCGCCTGAAGCAGACCGGATACACCGCGCTCGTCATACCCGAGGAGCACGGCGGGCTCGGCGCAAACCTGGTCGATTATGCGCTCTGCCAGGAACAGCTCGCGCAGGGATGCGCCGCAACCGCGATCGCGATCAACATGCACCTGTTCGGCCTCGGCAGCATGGTCGAGCGCGCGACCGGGCGCCCCGAAGAGAGGCTTTTCTTCGACGCGATAGGACGCGGCAAGCAGATTCTCGGCGGCGGAATCAGCGAGCCTGAGACCGGCGGTGACTGGGGATACTTCGCGACCAAGGCCCGTCGCGACGGGGAATTTTACGTGCTCAACGGGCGCAAGACCTTCACCAGCCTCTCGCCCGTGATCGACTTGTTCATGGTGATGGCAACGCTGGAGGACGAGACCCCGCCGCGCTCGGCAACGTTCGTAATCCCGCGCGGAACGCCGGGCCTCGAACTCGTCGAAACCTGGAACGCGATGGGGATGCGGGCAACGGCCAGCCACGACCTCGTGATCCGGGACGTCCGCGTGCCGGCAATCGCGATGGCCAATTCCCGGCCGGTCGGGCCGGTTGACGAAAGCGCGATATCACTGTTCACGTGGTTCAGCGTTTCGGTTGCCGCGGTTTACACGGGAATCGCGCTCGCGGCGCTCAAGTTCACCAGGGAATTCACGGCGCGCTTCAAGCCGCTCACCCTGCCCCGCCCGATCAAGTATCTGCCCGGAATCCAGTTCGCGGTCGCCGAGGCCGAGGCGCTGGTCGCGCAGTCGCGCGCGCTCTATCTGGGAATCGCGAATGAGTACCTGGCCAGTCCCGCGTCCTTCAAGGGCGAGCCGGGCCTCGCACGGGTTGTGACCGCCAAGTATGTCGCGACCAACAACGCGGTTCGCGCGGTTGACTATTGCATGGAGGCGGTCGGCGCGCACGGAATCCTGAAGAAGTTCCCGATGGAGCGCTACTACCGCGACGTGCGCGCGGGCGTGAACCATCCGCTCTCCAACGCACGCGCCAGAGAGCTTATCGGAAAGAGCGCGCTCGGGATCAGTCTTGCGGAAACGCCCCGATGGTAACTGCGTGCGCACCCGGCGTGATGATTCGAAATCGAAGGCGCGCGGGGGCTAAAGGCATCCGCGACGCTCGTGGCACTGGATAAATCCGGCCCGCTCAAATATCGTCGACGACCGTGACTGGCGATATCATCGAGCAGGTTGCGATACGCGCGGCTCGCGCGGCAGGTCGTATCCACCTGCGGCGCTTGAGCTGCATCAATATTTCGCGCAAATCGAGCGACATCGATCTCGTGACCGAGGCCGATCGCGAGGCGGAAGCCGCGGTGATACGGATGATCCGGCGCGCGTTTCCCGACCATGCGATCCTGGCCGAGGAAAGCGGCCTGAGCGCGCACCAAGGTGCGGCCCATCGATGGATTATCGATCCGCTCGATGGGACCACCAATTACGCCCACGCCTTTCCCTCCTTCTGCGTCTCGATCGCTTACGAACGCAACGGCCGCGTGGAGTTCGGAGTCGTACTCGACGCGCTGCACAAGGAATGTTTCACGGCGCGCCGCGGCAAGGGTGCGCTCCTTAATGGCAAGCGAATCAAGGTAAGCGCTACGCCCACGCTGAGCGCCGCGCTTGTCGGCACCGGCTTTCCCTACGATCGGCGGCAACGGCGGCGCTTTTATCTCTGCTTCTGGGAGTATTTCATGATGCGCGCGCAGGGGGTAAGGCGCACCGGCGCCGCCGCGCTCGATCTCGCCAACCTGGCGTGCGGACGGCTCGACGGATTCTGGGAATTCGGCCTCAAGCCGTGGGACGTCGCCGCGGGCTCGCTTATCGTGCGCGAGGCCGGCGGGCGCGTCACCAACATGGACGGCACTCCGCTCGATCTAGCGGCGGGGCAGATCGTGGCGAGCAACGGGCGTATCCACGACGAGATGCTCGAGGTTATCCGCCTGGCGGGTCCTGACGCCGAGCGGCGGCACGCCGAGATGCTTCGCGAGGAAGCAAGACAGGCGCGAATGGCGCGTGGTAGACAGCTCGAACAGGCCTAGCCCGCGCGCCGCCCTCGTGGATACCGCGCGATACGTCTGCGCACGCTTGTCCGCCTCGAAGGCGTGATATAGGTTTCCGATCTGTCCTTGGCGTCCAACGCCCCGGTAGTGAAAAGGACATCACGGAGGTCTCCGGAACCTCAAGTCCGGGTTCGACTCCCGGCCGGGGCACCATCTTCACCTTACAGCCCATAAACGTGGCGGCTCGCGTCGCCTCACGACAGGGCCTCACGTGCAAGGCAGGCGAGCGCGAGCTCACGTCGGCCGGCCGCGCCCGAGTTCCGGGCCTTTGGCTTCCACCACCGCGCAGCATTCGACCGCCGCGATGCTCGCCGGTGATCCCGGAAAATATCTGCGTCGCGCCCACAGTGCCACGTTCACGAGCGTGATGAGCACTGGCACCTCGACCAAAGGTCCGATGACCGCAGCGAAAGCTTCTCCGCTATTGAGGCCGAAGGTCGCAACCGCCACCGCGATCGCCAGCTCAAAGTTGTTCGAGGCGGCAGTGAAAGACAATGTCGCCGATTGAGCGTAATTGGCGCCCACCTGGTAGCTCATCACGAACGACGCCACAAACATGATCACGAAGTAGAACAGGAGCGGAATTGCGACGCGTACCACGTCCAAAGGAAGCTCGACGATCGCTTCTCCCTTGAGCGAAAACATGACGACGATCGTGAACAGCAGCGCGACGAGCGTGATGGGGCTGATCTTCGGGATAAAGTGCTCGCGATACCATCGCTTGCCCTTCGTACGGGTGAGGATCGCCCAGGTCAGCAGGCCCGCGGCGAAGGGCACGCCCAGGTAGATTCCGACGCTTTCGGCGATTTCACCGATTGTCACGTGCACGATGCCGCCTTCGAGCCCGAGCCATCGCGGGAGCACGGTGACAAAAACCATCGCGTAAAGCGAATAGAAAAGAACCTGAAATATCGAATTGAAGGCGACCAGGCCCGCGCAATATTCCGCGTCGCCTTCCGCCAGGTCATTCCAGACGATTACCATCGCGATGCATCGGGCGAGCCCAATCATGATCAGGCCCACCATGTAGGCGGGATGAGCCCGCAGAAAGACCACCGCGAGTCCGAACATCAGCAGCGGACCGACGATCCAGTTCTGAACCAGCGAAAGCCCGAGAATCTTCCAGTCCCGAAAGACCGCGCCAAGTTCGTCGTAATTCACCTTGGCCAGCGGGGGATACATCATGAGAATCAGTCCCACCGCGATCGGAATCGAGGTTGTGCCGACGCTCAGCCGGTCGATCAGGGCCTTGATGTCCGGCACGAAATAGCCGAGACCGACGCCACACGCCATCGCCAGAAAGATCCACAGCGTGAGGAAGCGATCGAGAAACGAAAGCCGACGCGCCCGCGCCGGCTCCGCAGCGGTTGCGACCGATGCGGCCCTTGGCACCCGTAAGTCATGGTTCATTTGCTTGCCTTCTGCTACTGGGAAACCCTTTTTTAGCGTCCGTCCTTAAGGCGTAGGGGCGACTGCCGGCACGAGCAGGACAGGCACCTCGAACCACCTGATGGCTGCCACGACAATCTTTTCGAGCGTATCGATCTTGCCCCTCCTGAGCTTACGGGTCCGATGCGAGCGCGACGGGTTGCTCGTCGGCGGGACGCTGCGCCAGCTCGTCAGCCGTCAGCCGCGCATAGATCTCGATTAGGTTGCCGTCGGGATCTTTCAGCCACAGCTCGTGCAGCGGCGTGCCCTTCCAGGTGGTGCGTGGCGGCTTTTCGACGGGCCATCCCGCCCGCGCCGCGCGGCGGTAAGCCTCGATTACCGCGCCCTTGTCCGCGAGCGCGATCCCGAAATGGTACAAAGTGTCGTGGTGAAGCTCCTTCCCGTCCGACACCAGAACTACAAAGTTGAGCCTGAGTTCAGGGCAGATGAAGGTCACGTAGCGATGCGTCCATTCGCGCGGCTGGGTTCCGAGCAACCACGAGTAGAAGCGCGCGCTGCGCGCCAAGTCGCGCACTCTGATGCTGGAATGAAATTCGATTGCCGCAGGGCCGGGCGGAACGTCGCGCAACGCGGCTAGAACCTCAAGCCGCGCTTTAATCTGATCGCGTGCGACCCGAAACCTGGCGAGCCGCTCGTCATCGCTCAGCGAGGGATCCGGTGCAGCGGGATCGCCGATGGGCCAATGCAGCCGCCGCGCGTTGCCCAGGAACACCGGGCATACCTCATCCGCGCATAGCGTGATTACGGTATCGACGCTCTCGGGGTCGATACTGCCGACCGCCTTGGAGGTTTGAGCGGAGATATCGATCCCGATTTCCGCCATCGCCGCAATTGCGAGCGGATTTACCGCCGCGGGTTTCGACCCGGCGCTCTGCACGCGCACGGCGTCGCCGAAGATGGCGCGCGCCAATCCCTCGGCCATCTGGCTGCGGGCCGAATTCTGGACACACAGGAAGAGGAGCCCTTTCATTTCCCGGCTCCTTCCGGCCGCACGATCGGCAGGTCTTCGCGGTTGCCCCATTCAGACCATGACCGCTCGTAATTCCGCACGCGATCGTAACCCGCCAGCCGCAGCGCGAAGGCGGCATGGGCCGCGCGGATCCCGCCCTGGCAATAGGTGATGACTTCATGCTCAGGTGCAAGCCCCAACCGCGAAAACATGTCGCTCAGGGCAGAGGGCGGCTTGAACCGCTTGCTTACCTGGTCGATCGTTTCGCGCCAGTCCAGATGAACCGCGCTCGGAATGTGCCCACCACGCTTCGTTCCCATCGGGTCCGCCCCGGTCCATTCCCTCACTGTACGGACATCGAGAATCTTGCGCCCGGGTGTGCCGATCGCCGCCATCACGTCTTCCCACTGCGCAATCCAGCGCGCATCGACCCTCGGGGTGAACCGGACCTGACGCGAGGTCCCGGGCACGTCTGTGACTGGATGCCTTTCGGCGATCCAAAGGTCCCACCCACCGTCGAGCAGCATCACCCTGCTATGCCCGTGATAGTTCAGTGCCCACCATAGCCGGGCGGCGAAAAGATTGTTGCCGTCGTCGTACGCGATCACGAGATCGTCATCGCCGATTCCCATCTCTGCCATCAGCTCCGCGAACTTCCTGGTGTTCTGAATACGGCCGGCTTCCTTCAGGAACGGAGTCACGGACGCCGGGTAACGAAGGGAGCCTGGGATGTGCGCGACAGCGTAGCCGTCGCCCTTACGCGTATCGACGACACGGATTTCCGGATCATCCAGGTGCGCTGTCAGCCATTGCGCCGTTACCAGCATCCCGGTCTGGCGATTGTTGCCCATCGTCCTATTCACCTCGCCGCAGCGCCGGCTCGTCCACCACAACCTCACCTTCCACCTGACATGCCGCCGCGAGAGTGTTGTAGGCCGTCCCGCATTTGAGGGCGCTCGGTTTGGCGTCGAACAGCGTGGAGTAAAACCTCGCGCCGCTGGCAAGGTCCTTTACCGCAACGCGAACCTGAAGTCGTTTCATCTCGCTCCCCCTCATCTCCCAATCGGCGATTTCCGAACGCTTTGAAAAGGCCTTAAAGGCAGGGCCGCGAACAGTGCTTCGAGCGGCGCCGACCGCGCGTCCACGCGCAAGCGTTTCGTCAATTCACTCCTCCTGCGGTCCTTTGACGTGACGCCCTGTCGCCGTGCGCGGGCTGATGATGCCGCGGTCGTACAACGCTCGGAAGGCACAAATCGGGTCGGCCGCGGCAGCAGTTCTCGGTCAGGTACGAGACCAGGGCGGCGGTCGTTGTAAAATCGGCGCTGTAAATTATCGACCGGCTTTCCCGCCGGGCCGTTGCCAGGCCGGCGTGCTTAAGCTGCGCCAGGTGAAATGAGAGCGTGGCCGACGGCAGGTGGAGACGCTCGGCGATCTCGCCGGCCGCAAGTCCTTCCGGCCCGCGCTGTACCAGCAGGCGAAAGATGTCCAACCGGGTCTCCTGTGCCAGCGCCCCCAGCGCGGCGACGACCGCTGATTTCTTCATATTTCCATTATAGTGGAGAAGTCGAATCATTAGGTCAAGCGATTGGCTTCCGCGTTTGTATTTGTCCTGCCAGGCAAGGCAATCATAATGCGCCATGGATTCGCGGGGAGAGCCAGAGTGAGCGCGTGTCACATGACACTTTCGAGCGGCCCACGGATGATTTGCAATCTCGCGGACCGTTCCCGGAGCGCCCCGCCTGCGAAAACGCCGGTCTTCGCGGCAACCAGGAACCGTTGGCGTTGTTGCACGAAACAACCGGGCAGGATTTTCCAAGGGCCCACGATCGCGGGATGAACCCGAACGGCAAGCAAGTCGTTGTAGTGATCGGCGACACTTCCAGGTGGCAATCAAACGGCAGCAACACCGTGCTGGCGCATGGCCGAACGCGCGATGGCAGCCGCCTGCCGCCCGGCGCGCGATGCGGCGTGGGCGGCGCGATCGCCCAGAAGTTCGCGCGCGAGGGGTTTTTCGTCGTCGGTCCTGGCGGCCGGGAGATACAGCGAACAACGCGCCCGTTAACATTCCGAACAAAAAGCAAGGTATCCTCTGAGTAGCGATCTGCCGAACGTGACAGAAAGTAATTTGCACGAGGAACGCAAGCTGCGCCTGTTTCGCAGCATCCCGCCGCTGACCCGGGACAGGGCGATACGGGACGTGGTGGCGGGCTTCGCGCTCGCCGCGATGAACGTGCCCCAGGTACTGGGCTACACGCGAATCGCAGGCACGCCGGTCGTCACCGGGCTTTACACGCTGCTGCTGCCGCTGGTGGCGTTTGCGGCGTTCGGTTCCTCGCGTTACCTGGTGGTCGCGGCGGACTCCGCTACCGCCGCCGTCCTGGCGGGCGGATTGTCCGGGATGGCGCCCGTCGCCAGCCCTCGCTATGTCGCACTGGCTGGAGCGGTGGCACTGCTGGCAGCGGCTTTTCTTTTCGTGGCCTGGATATTCGAACTCGGATTTCTTGCCGATTTCCTTTCAGAGACAGTGCTGGTCGGCTTTCTGACAGGAGTAGGATTCCAGGTCGGTATCGCGATGCTCGGCGAAATGCTGGGCATCACGGTTACCTCGCCCCGCACGCTTGGACAGCTTGCCCAGGTAGCTCGCGGTTTGCCATCGGCGCATCTGCCGACGCTCGGGGTGGCCGCGGCCGTGGTAGTGTTTGTGCTCGTCCTGCACCGGATGGCGCCGCGGCTGCCGGGGCCGCTCTTTGCAGTCGCCGGCGCGATTACGGCCAGCGCCGCTTTCAACTTCTCCGGGCACGGCATCGCTCTCATTGAGCCCGTTGCCGGTGGCCTGCCGCCATTCGGCCTGCCCGCTGTCAAACTGAACGAAATTCTGCCGTTGATTCCCGTGGCAGCCTCGTGCTTCCTCGTAATCGTCGCTCAAAGCGCGGCGACGGCGCGCGCCTACGCCTGGCGTCATCACCAGGCGCTCGATGAGAACACAGACCTGCTCGGATTGTCGGCGGCCAATGTCAGCGCGGCGCTCAGCGGCGCGTTCGTAGTGAACGGCAGTCCCACCCAGACGGCGATGGTCGAAAGTTCGGGCGGGACTAGCCAGCTCGCTCAACTGGCGACTGCCGCGCTGGTGGCCGTGGTGCTCCTGTTCCTGACCGGGCCTCTTCACTATCTGCCAAGGTGCGCGTTGGCTGCGATCGTCTTCACGATCGCGGTCGGACTCGTCGATCTTCGCGGCCTGCGCGACATTTTGGCCGAAAGCCCGGGAGAGTTCCGGCTTGCGTTGCTCACCGCCGCAACGGTCGTGTTCGTCGGCGTTCAGCAGGGAATCCTGCTCGCGATCGCGCTGTCGTTGCTGCGCCATGTGCGCCACAGCTACCGGCCGCACACGGCGGTGCTGGTCGAGCGCGACGGGCATTGGCAGCCGATACCGGCAGTGCCTGGCGCGATAAGCGCCCCCGGCGTCATCGTCTTTCAATTCGGAGCGGACCTCTTCTATGCCAACGCGGGACGTTTCGCCGCCGACGTGCGAGCATTGGCCGGAGCGCAAGGCGCGTCGCTCAGGTGGCTGATTCTGGATGCGGGAGCGATCACCAGTATCGACTACTCAGCCGCCCATGTCCTGGCCGATCTGCACCAGGAACTGTCCGGGCGCGGCATATCGCTTATGCTGGTACACGCGCCAGCCTCGCTATTGTCCGATCTCCGACGCCATCGCCTGTTCGATATCATCGGCGGCGATCACATCTTCGATACACTACGCGAAGCGATGGCCGCGATAAGCGGACCTCGGCTTCATGCCGCGCCGGCGCCCGAACCCGTTCAGGCACGGCCAAACCGCTGAGGGTCGTCGACCGCATCGTCCTCGCAATGCCGCCTTGCGGACGGTCGGACGAAGAGCCAACTTGCCACGCAGTCGCAGGCTGATATCCTCATTGTGAAGCGTCGAGCGCCCACATAGGGTGCTGCGAGCGATCGCCTTCCTTCAGAAGTTAGGGCGCGCCAGGACGTGAGGCGGCAGGCAATTATCAGATGGCCAGGCGGTTGGCTGCGATAAGCGAATCGACGGCGAGCGCATCCCTTTCCCGCGCGCGGGATTCTTCGCTGCTGATCGAATTGGCGGGCGATTGGCGGCTTAGCGGAACTGTGCCGTCCGCGGATGCCGCCCGGCGCGAAATCGCCTCTGATCCCAAACCCCCGAAGGTCATACTCGACGGCCGCATGATCGGCTCGTGGGACAGCGCCCTTTTGATTTTCATTGAATCGATTAGTGAGGCATCCCGGATGAGGCAGGTCCCCGTGGATCTGGCTCTTCTACCGGCGGGTGTCGCACGCCTGATTAGCCTTGCCGAGGCGGTGCCGGAGCGAAAAGGCGCGCGCGCGGAGACCCGCGGAGTGCCGCTGCTTGAAAGGATCGGCATGGGAGCGCTGTCAGCCTGGGGTTCGGCGCAGGGTTTCGTGACTTTGATCGGCGCGCTTGCCATCGCCTTCGGCAAACTGATTCGAGGCGTCGCACGCTACCGGCGCGTCGATCTGCTTCAGCTCATCCAGGAGTGCGGCGCCAACGCTCTCGGGATCGTGACGCTCATCAGCTTCCTGGTCGGTGTGATCTTGGCCTTCATGGGCGCCGTGCAGCTTCAGCAGTTCGGCGCCTCTATCTATGTCGCCGACCTGGTAGGAATCGGAATCGTGCGCGAGATGGGCGCGATGATGACCGGGATCATCATGGCCGGCCGGACCGGGGCAGCCTTCGCCGCGCAACTTGGCACGATGAAGGTAACCGAGGAAATCGACGCGCTCACCACGATGGGCATATCGCCGGTCGAGTTCCTGGTGATGCCGCGGTTTATCGCGCTGGTACTGATGATGCCGCTTCTGTGCCTGTATTCCGACCTGATGGGTATCGCGGGCGGCGCGGCGGTCGGAGCGACGATGCTCGGAATCCCGCTGAAACTCTATTACCAGGAAACGATAGCGGCGGTCACGCTTACCCAGTTGTTCGGCGGCCTTTTCAAGGCAACGACTTACGGCGCGCTTATCGCACTCGCCGGATGCGTCAGCGGAATGCAGTGCGGCGGCAGCGCCTCGGCGGTCGGCGACGCAACCACACGTGCGGTCGTCAGCGGGATCGTTTTGATCGTGGCGGCTTGTGGACTGTTCGCAGTGATCTTCAATGTCCTTGGAATCTGATTTCGAACCTGCGGGCAGCCTCCGCAAAGGCGCTGCCCCCGCCGAGCGTCCCCCGCATATCACGGTGCGGGACCTCACGATGGCGTTCGGGGACTTCGTCGTGATGCGCGATCTGAATTTCGTCGTCCGCCGCGGAGACATCTTTGCCATCATGGGCGGCAGCGGATGCGGCAAGAGCACGCTCCTCAAGCATCTGCTCGGCCTTATCGAGCCCGCCAAAGGCGAGATTTTCTACGACGGATTCAATTTCACAAAGGCCGATCCCGACGCGCGGGAACAGATGCTGCGGCGCTTCGGCGTTCTGTACCAGAAAGGAGCGCTGTGGAGTTCGATGACGCTGGCGGAGAACGTTGGGCTGCCGCTTGGCGAATTCACCGATCTTGCGCCCGCGCAGATTCGCGAACTCGCCTGCCTGAAGCTCGCGATGGTCGGGCTCAGGGGTTTCGAGGACTACTATCCGAGCGACATCAGCGGCGGGATGCAGAAGCGTGCAGCGCTGGCGCGCGCGATGGCGCTCGATCCGGAAATCCTGTTCTTCGATGAGCCCTCGGCGGGACTGGACCCGATTAGCTCGAGCCTGCTCGACGAGCTAATCCTGGAGTTGCGCCAAAGCCTCGGGGCAACGATAGTAATTGTGACCCACGAACTGCCGAGCATTTTCACTGTCGCGGATAATTCGATTTTTCTCGATACTGAAACCCGCACGGCCATCGCCGGCGGCGATCCCAGGGAACTGCTCGCCCATTCGAAGCATCCGACCGTGCGAAGATTTCTGACCCGCGGCCGCGAAACCGGCGAGACCTTGCACAATGGCTAAACGCGCAAACCCGACGGTCGTCGGCGGCTTCGTAATCGGCGCGCTCGCCCTGGTGGTTGCCGCGGTCCTTGTGGTCGGTTCCGGAAGCCTCTTCGGCGCCAAGCAGCAGTTCGTATGCTTCTTTCGCGGCAACGTAAACGGGCTCAAGGTCGGCGCTCCGGTAAAGTTCCGGGGGGTTCCGATCGGTTCGGTCATCGCGGTACGGATCAATTTGCCCGGCGTGCCGGTCTCCAACGTGATAAGCCGCGCACGGGCGCGAACCCTCCAGTTGCCGGTGATAATCGAACTGGACGAAAAGCAGCTAGTTGGGCTGGGCGGAAGGCGCACAGTCATGCAGCCGAGCCAGCTAAAACGGCTGATCGACGCGGGGCTGCGCGCCCGTTTGAATACCGAAAGCCTGCTGACCGGCCTGCTTTACGTGGATCTCGACTTTTATCCCGACAGCCCCGCAAAGCTTGTCTTGAAGCCGGGCCAGTCCAGGTATGTCGAAATTCCGACTGTCCCCACGCAGTTCGAGGTGATACAGGAGGCGGCGCTTCGCGCGCTGGCGCGTCTGGACAAAATTGACTTTCCGGGCCTGATTCTCTCAATGAAAGAAGCGGCTGACTCGGTCCGCGATCTTGCGCAGTCCGAGCAACTCAAGTCGGCGATCGTGTCGCTCAACAATGCACTCTTGAGCCTGCAGAGGACTTCGCGCTCCGCGCGGCAGGATCTCAACGGCATGAGAACCGGCTTGCAGCCCCTGATGGTCAGCCTGAAAAAGACCAGCGATCAGGCCGGACTTGCGATGGAACAGGCGCGCGGCACGCTTGCGTCGCTGCAGCAAAGCGTCAATCCCAATTCGCCCGCGATGTACAATCTCTCGGTCGCAGCGGCAAACCTCGCGCAGGCTTCACGCGCGGTGCGCGACCTTGCCAACGAACTCCAGAGAAACCCAAGCATCCTCATCCGGGGCAGGGCCGAGCAGGAGAACGACCGTCTGCCGGCAAGCGCGCGATGAAAACACCCGCAACCCGCCTCGCGCTGCTCGCTCTTGCGCTAACCATCACGGGCTGCGCCAGTCTGCTCGCACCGCAGCCCGACCGCTCGCGCTTCTTCGTGTTGAGCAGCGGCGCAAAGGCCTCCTCGACGGCGCCTGGCGCAAGCCATCTGGCGCTGGGAGTCGGCCCGGTGACGATTCCCGACTATCTCCAGCGCCCGGGAATTGCCACCCGCGTCGGCCCGACCGAGGTCGATTACTCGCAGACGGATCGATGGGCCGAGCCGCTCGAAGAGTGCTTGCCTCGCGTGCTGGCCCAGGATCTCTCCGACTCGCTCGGCACCAGCCGCGTGGTGATGTTTCCATGGGCGGGAGATACCCACGTTGACTACCAGGTGCAGGTAAACGTCGAGCGATTCGAACTCACTTCGCAGGGTCAGGCGGTGCTGGCCGCGCGATGGACGATCAGAAATCCGCAAACCGGAGAGATCCTCGACTCCGGCGAGGCCAACGAGAGCCGCCGAGCGGGCTCCGATGCCGCATCCGCGACCGCCGCGCTCAGCCAGGCGCTCGACGCGATGGCACGCGATCTGGCGTCGCGCATTTCGCAACTCTCCCGCAAGGCGGGTCCATCCGAGCGCAAAGAATCCGCGGCAACGCCCGCCTCTCGGCTGCAATCTGCCGGAATTGACTGACCATCGCCATCCCGATTTTCTGGCCGCTCAAGGGCTGGTCTTCGGCGCAGCGGCCGCGAATCGCGAATAGTCATGCCGTCTCCGCCGCAGCACATTCCCGCCCGTGGCAGGCGGTCGGTTCTTCCGTTCGGGCGCAGGCTTTGGTACGCCTTCCTGCATAGCAGAACCGACGAGGAGCAGACCGTGGATTTCGAAATTCCAGCCGATATCAAGGCGTACCTGAAAGAACTCGACGATTTCATCGAGCGCGAAATCAAGCCGCTCGAGCGCGAGAACGACAACATCCGCTTCTTCGACCATCGCCGCGAATGGGCGCGCACCGATTTCGAACGAGGCGGCCTGCCGCGGCCCGAATGGGAGGAACTGCTGGCCGAGATGCGCCGGCGCGCGGACAAGGCGGGGCATTTCCGCTACGCGCTGCCCCGCGAATACGGCGGCAAAGACGGCACCAACCTTGGGATGGCGATTATCCGCGAACATCTCGCCGCCAAGGGCCTCGGCCTTCATTGCGACCTGCAGAACGAAAGCTCGATCGTCGGCAATCTTCCAACGGTCCTGATGTTTCGCGACTTCGGCACCGAGAAACAGAAAAAGGAATTCATCCCCGGGATCCTCGACGGCTCGATACGCGTCGCCTTCGGGCTAACCGAGCCGAACCACGGTTCCGACGCAACCTGGATGGAGACCCGCGCCGAGCGCGACGGCGATTACTGGAAGATAAACGGCGCCAAGATGTGGAACACGGGCCTTCACGTCGCGACCCATGATTTCGTCTTCGCGCGAACCAGGGGCAAGGACGGCGATCCCAAGGGAATCACCTGCTTCATCGTTCCGACCAAAACGCCCGGCTTCAAAATCGAAGAATGGCTGTGGACCTTCAACATGCCGACCGACCATCCGCGCGTCTCGCTCACCGACGTGCGGATTCCGGCCAACGAGGACGCGATCCTCGGCGACCCGGACGACGGACTCGCGGTCGCGCAGCATTTTGTCCACGAAAACCGCATCCGCCAGGCGGCCTCCTCGCTCGGCGCCGCGCAATACTGCATAAACGAAGCCGTCAAGTACGCCAAGGAACGCAAGCCTTTCGGCAAGCCGCTCGCAGCCAACCAGGCCATCCAGTGGCCGCTCGTGGAACTTCACACCGAGGCCGAGATGCTCCGAACGCTCATCTACAAGACCGCCTGGCAGATGGATCAGATGTCCAAGCCGGACGTCGCGCGAAAGCTCTCGGACAAGGTTGCGATGTGCAACTACCGCGCGAACCGGCTGGTCTGCGAGGCCGCGGACCGCGCGATGCAAATCCACGGCGGAATCGGCTATTCGCGCCACAAGCCCTTCGAGCACATCTACCGGCACCATCGCCGCTACCGCATCACGGAGGGCTCCGAAGAGATCCAGATGCGCCGGGTGGCCCAATACCTGTTCGGCTTCTTCAAGGACCGCAGCGCCGCGTAGGCGCGCATGCGGGTAGCTGGCAACCATGTCCCGCGATGATTTCGCCGCGCGCCTGAGGGCGGCGGTGGCGCGCCATATCGGCGCACCCGGCACGATCTTCAACCTGAACCGCCTGACCGGCGGCGCCAACAAGACCACGTGGTCCTTCGACGCCGAGGTGGGCGGCGCGCGCCACCCGTTCATCCTGCAGCTTGCGAGCGCCGGTATCGCAGACGTGCCGCAGGAACTGCTCGACCTTTCGCCCCATCTGACCGCAGAGCAGGACGCGCGCTACATGATAGCCGCGGTGAATCACGGCGTGCCCGCGCCGCGCGTGCGCGCGATTCTCGACGACGCTGACGGCCTTGGCCCGGGTTATGTCACCGAGCGCGTCGAGGGGGAAACGCTTGCACGGCGTATCCTGCGCGACGAACGGTTTGCCCGCGCGCGCTCGATTATGGCGGCGCAGTGCGGTGAGATACTGGCGAAGATCCATCGCATCCCGCTCGCCGAAGTCCCATTCCTCAAGCATCAGGACGCCGCGGCGCAGGTCGCCGCGCAGCGCAAGGTGCTCGACTACTTCGACTTCCACCTTCCCGCGATCGAGATGGGGCTCAAGTGGGCAGCGGAAAACCTGCCGAAGAATCCGCGTCTGACCGCGGTCCACGGCGATTTCCGCCTCGGCAACTTCATCGTTGGCGAGGAGGGAATCCGGCTCGTTCTCGACTGGGAAATCGGACAGTCGGGCGATCCGATGCAGGACCTCGGATGGTTGTGCGTGAAGACGTGGCGCTTCGGCGGTCCGCGTCCGGTCGGCGGATTCGGCGCGCGCGAGGATTTGTTTGCGGCCTACGAGAGGGCGAGCGGACACGCGGTGGATCCCGCCCACGTGCGCTTCTGGGAAGCCTTCGGCAGCGTCAAATGGGCGCTCGGATGCCTTCGGATGGGAATCCGCGGAAGCGAGGAATCCGGAGTGGAACGATGCGCTATCGGACGGCGAATCGAGGAACCGCTGTGGGATTTTCTCAACCTAATCGAGGGGCGCGATTGATTGTCGCGGGCCTACCCGGAGATTGACGATGCCGCGAAGCTTCCCCGAGGCAACGGTTATCCTGAAGGCTGCGGTCAAGTACCTCGAAGAGGAACTGTTGCCGACGCTCGAGGGATACCATCGCTTCAAGACCCTTGTTACCGTGAACGCGCTCAATATCGTGCGACGTGAGCTCGAAATGCGCGAGACGCAGGCCACGGCCGAGCGCGTGCGGCTTGTCGCACTTCTCGGCCACGACGGCGACGTCGAGCGTCTAAGCCGCGAACTCGCCGAGCGCATCCGCGACGGTTCGATCTCGATCGACGACCCGGCGCTGCGGGCGCACATCCGCCAGTCGCTGGCGGACGCGCTCGCGATCAACAACCCCAAGTGGCTCACGCGATGATGTTCGTCGCGACAGCCGAACGAACGACCGACAATCCGGATTTCCGCGGAGGACATCCGCGACCGGAATTAACTGCCAGGGAGATTGACCCATCATGGAAGAGATTCGATTCGACGACATCGAGCGGCTGCGCTCGAAAATCAGTGCTGACTTCGGTCCGTGGAGCGAACCGATCGAAGTGACGCAGGAGAAGATCAACCGTTTCGCCGACGTAACCGGTGACCATCAGTGGATTCACATCGACGTTGAGCGATGCAAGCGGGAGAGCCCCTTCGGAGGGCCGGTCGCACACGGGTTCCTCACGCTCAGCCTGCTCCCGGCCTTCAAGACCAACACCGGATGGACCATCGTCGGGCAGCGCAATGTGGTAAATTACGGCGCGAACAAACTCCGCTTCATCTCGCCCGTGCCGGCGGGCGCCAAGGTCCATGCGCGAAGCCGGATCGTGTCGGTCGAGCCGAAGCCGCAGGGTACCCAGATCACACAGGAAACACAGGTCCACGTGGTCGGCCAGGACAAGCCCGCGCTCATCTACGAGGGAATTGTCCTGTACGTGAAATAATTCGAGCGCAGCGCAAGTTCGCTCACTGCTGGTCGTTCCGGACGGCTCCGCGGCCGGCCGGGACGACCATCTCCATAAGCGTCTCGGCGTTCGGCACCGCGTCGCCCATCGCGTCATTGTTGAAGTAAGCGTACACGTCGAGACCGTCGGCGAGCAGCGCCTTCATGTGCGTGGCCCATTCCTCCAGTTCCGCATTCGAGTAGCCCGAGGCGAAAAGCTCCCGCGGGCCGTGAAAACGGAAGTAAACGAACGGCGCCGTTGCGACAACCTTCGGCACCGGATAGCGGCTCGAATGCGCGATCACCAGCGCGGCTTGATGCTCACGCAGAAGCGCAAGCATCGCTTCGCCGAAACACGACTCGTGCCGGAACTCCATCGCGAGTCGAAGCGCGTGCTCGCGTGAGGCCTTGTACGCAAGCATCCGTTCCACGTTCTTCAGGTTTTCCGCCGTCGCGTGAAAGCTCGGCGGAAACTGGAACAAAATCGGGCCGAGCTTTTCCTTGAGAGCGAGGGCGCGGGCGACGAACTCGCCCCACGATTCCCGGACACCCTTGAGCCGTTTGATGTGCGTGATGAAGCGCGAGGCCTTAAGCGCGAAGACAAACCCCTCGGGCGTCTGCTCGCTCCATTTCTGGTACGTGCTTACCCGCGGCAAATGATAAAAGGAGTAGTTGACTTCGACAGTTGCGAACCTCACAGCATAAAAGGAAAGGAACTCCCGCGCTGGGAGATTTTCAGGATAAAAGCTCCCGCGCCATCCCGGATAATTCCATCCCGAGGTGCCGGCCAAAAAACGCGCCATCGCAAATTTCCGCCGCGCCGATACTCGCCTGCAGGCGAGAGCGTCTTCTCCCGCACCGTCTTGATCGAGGGCGTTTTGCTGCGCGCGATATCGCCCCCCCTGACAGGCCCTGGTAAATAACGGGCTTATTCCTCAATCCAGTCTTCCCCGCGAATGAGCGGGATAGGACCGAGGAAGGGAGCCTTCTTTACGCTGGCTGCTCGGACGCTGGTTCCATTGAGATCGTGCGATGCGCTTTTCTCAACACTCTGCAAACCGCCATTGCTCCCGGCCGCGCTCGGTCACTTGGACGCCGTCTCCGGGCAGAACTGGCGCAGGTACCTGACCATGTCGTGAATCTGCGCATCGTTGAACGAGCCTCCCCACGCGGGCATGTTGGGGCTCAGCCCGACGCTCGCACCCCCGTTCTTGATAGCGTTGAACAAGGTCTCATCCGTGATTGTTTTCATCACCTTACAGTCGGCGAAGTCCCTCGGACGCGGAGTGAGAAACCTGCCGAGCGGGCCGTCGCCCCCACCGTTCTTGCCGTGACAGCTTGCGCAATACTGCTGGTACTGGCTGGGCGCCTCACCGAAACTGGCCGCCATCGCTACCGGTGCGCATGCCACAAATGCAATCGCTACCGTGGCTGCAAGTGCCATCCGTCTCTTCACTTCCGTGCCTGCCTTTCGCCTGTAAGTAAATGCCTGGATCATCTTCCGTCTGGTTGCAGCGTTCATTCTGGATTGAATTTCCGGTTACATCCCGCACGGGCAGCATGCAAAACAGCACCCTGCTCGATCACCCGGATAGCTTAGCATAGCGACGTGCGAAGACTGCAGGAACCTGGCGCCGCCAGGTTATCCTTTCCTGCGTGTCTGCCTATCCCTGCCCGATCCCAGCATGTTCCGCACCTGCTATGCTTACAGGTTTCGAGACGAAATGTCTCGGTGTTAGAGTCGCTTTTTCGAGGGGAACACGATGGCATACAGGATTACGCCGGGGCGTCTTTCGATTGGAGATTTCTCCCTCTACTTCGAGCGGGCCGGAAGCGGACCTGCGCTCGTGTTTCTGCATGGGCTCGGCGGGAACCACTTGTCATGGTGGCAGCAGGTACCGTACTTCGCGCGATGGTTCCGGTGCCTGACGCTTGACCAGCGAAGCTTCGGCCTCTCGCCCGACCCGGATGGAACCTTCAATGAATCTCATGCCGGCGATCTCGCCGCCCTGCTCGACCATCTGGGCGTGGAAAAGGCGGTACTCATCGGGCAATCGATGGGGGGATGGACAATCGTCGGCTACGCGCTGGAGCATCCCGAGCGCGTTGCGGCGCTGGTGATGGCGGATACGCATGGCGGAATCATGACGCCCGCGATGGAAGCCGCGATGGCGCGTGTGGCGGGTGGTGCGCGGCCGGTGCTCGACGCCGAACCGCCGGTCGGCACGATGCCGACCTACGCGCGGGATTTCTTCGCACGCCGTCCCCATTACGCCCATCTTTACGACTCGCTGCGGATCCTCGGCGCGCGCCCACCCCAGGACGCGCTTGCCCGTATCGCATCGCGCCGCTATCCGCTCGACAAGGTGCGGGCGCGGCTTACGATGCCCGTGCTGTGTATCGTGGGTGAGCAGGACGCGCTGATTGCGCCGGCCGCGATCCGTGAGCTCGCGCATACCCTGCCCAATGCGCGGTTTGTCTCGGTTGCGGACTGCGGTCATTCCGTCTATTTCGAGAACCCGGCGGTCTTCAACCAAATCCTGCTCGATTTCCTGAGGGAGGTCGGTTACGCACCGGCCGAGGCGTCGCGCCCTGACCGGATATGAGGCCAGTTGCCGAGGTCCCGTCGATAGGCGAAAATCGTCGGACCGCGCGGGGGCCGCGCGATGGGCGGGACTTGACGCGCAGGACTAAGAACTGAACGATTCGCTGTCCGGCTTGTGGACGTTGATTCTCAATTGACGATTCTTGGCATCTCCGCTTACTACCACGACAGCGCGGCCGCGCTGCTGCGCGATGGCGAAATTGTCGCCGCGGCGCAGGAAGAACGATTCTCGCGCAAGAAACATGACGCGCGCTTTCCCGCACATGCGATCAGATGGTGCCTCGAATCCGAAGGCATCGGACTCGCTGACGTCGATGCGATCGTCTTCTATGAAAAGCCGTGGCTCAAGTTCGAGCGACTGTTCGAGACCTACCTCGGCAGCGTGCCCAAGGGCATAAGCTCGTTTCTGGCCGCGATGCCGTCGTGGGTCAAGGAAAAGCTCAACCTGCGCACGGTGTTAACAAAGCAGCTCGCGGAGCTGGGCGAAATCGACAAATCGAAGCTGCCGGCGCTGCTCTTCACCGAGCATCATCAATCCCACGCGGCGTCCGCGTTTTATCCAAGCCCGTTTGCGCGCGCCGCCGTACTGTGCATGGACGGCGTGGGCGAATGGGCCACCACCTCGCTATGGCTTGGCGAGGGCAACAAGCTGACTCCTCTTTGGGAGATCGATTTTCCCCACTCGCTCGGCCTGCTCTATTCGGCGTTCACTTACTATACGGGTTTCAAGGTCAATTCCGGCGAATACAAGGTGATGGGACTTGCGCCCTATGGAGAACCACGCTACGCGGAGGTCATCCTGGACCACCTGCTGGATCTCAAGCCCGACGGAACTTTTCGCCTCAACACCGAGTACTTCAACTACACCACCGGGCTCACGATGACGAACCGGCGCTTCGACGCGCTGTTCGGCGGGCCGCCGCGCAAGCCCGAATCGCCGCTGACGCAGCGCGAGATGGACCTCGCCGCTTCGATCCAGGTCGTGACCGAGGAGGTCGTAATGCGCCTGGCGCGCACTGCTGCCGCCGATACGCGCGCCGAGTACCTGTGCCTGGCCGGCGGCGTGGCGCTCAACTGCGTAGCCAACGGCAAACTGCTGCGCTCGGGAATATTCCGCGATATTTGGGTGCAGCCGGCCTCGGGCGATGCGGGCGGTGCGCTCGGAGCCGCCCTTGCCGCATGGCATATGCATCGCGGCCAGCCGCGGCCTGCGCGCGAGACCGACGCGATGCGCGGCGGGTTTCTCGGTCCCGCGTTTTCCGACGACGAGATCGCGCGGCGGCTAAAACCTCTCGGCGCTTTGTATGAACGCCTCGGCGAAGACGAGCTTCTCACCCGGGTCGCAAAGCTGCTCGCCCAGGGCGCGGTTGTCGGATGGTTCCAGGGCCGGATGGAGTTCGGGCCGCGCGCGCTCGGAAGCCGCTCGATCCTCGGAGACCCGCGGCGGCCCGAGATGCAGTCGGTCATGAATCTCAAGATAAAATTCCGCGAGTCGTTCCGGCCGTTTGCTCCCGCGGTGCTCGCGGACAAGGCAAGCGAGTACTTCGATCTCGACCGCCCGAGTCCCTACATGGCGCTCGTCGCACCGGTCAAGGAGTCACAGCGCGTCGAAATCGATCCTTCCAGTCAGGGACTCAGCGGAATCGACCGACTGAAGACCCTTCGTTCGAAGATTCCGGCGGTCACGCACGTCGATTATTCAGCGCGTATTCAGACCGTGCATCGCGAAACCAACCCGCGCTTCCACGAACTCATCAGCCGCTTCGAGCGCGAGACGGGATGCGCGGTACTGGTGAACACGTCGTTCAACGTGCGCGGCGAACCGATAGTATGCACCCCGGAAGACGCGTACCGATGCTTCATGCGTACCGGGATCGATTACCTCGCGATCGGCAATTTCCTGCTTGCCAAGAGCGTGCAGCCCGAGATGCCCGCCGACGAATCGTGGCGGCGCGAATTCGAACTCGACTGAACGGAACGATGGAACCGATACCGCGCCCCTCACGCAGCGAACTGCGCAACTTCGGGCTTCTGTTCGGAGCGATATTGGCGCTTTTGTTCGGCGTGCTGCCGCTCCTGCGCGGGCATCATCCGCCGCGCTGGCCGTTCGCGCTGTGCGTGGCCGCGTGGATCTTTGCCTTGCTTGCGCCGTCGGCGCTCGCGCCGGTGCACGCCGGATGGACCCGGTTCGGACTTGCGCTTGGATGGGTTAATACGCGAATCGTTCTGAGCCTGATATTTTTCCTCCTGATCGTGCCCGTGGGCCTCGTGATGCGGCTGCTTGGAAGAGATAAACTAGGCAGGCGGTTCGAGGCCGGGCTGGCGAGTTATCGGGTGGCGAGCCGGCAACGTTCAGCCAAGAGCATGGAGAAGCCTTACTGATGTTCAGCCTTCTCAAAGACCTGTGGGGATTCGCGATGGAACGGCGGAAGTTCTGGCTAATCCCGTTCGTCGCGACGCTTCTGCTGCTGAGCGCGCTGGTGGTGCTCAGCGAGTACTCGACCGTCGCGCCGTTTATCTACACGCTCTTCTGAGCGATGTCGCGATCCAAACGTATTTTCGCAAACCTCGGGTTGGCGCTATTCGGGGTGCTGTTGGCGCTTGCCCTGGGCGAAGTGGCGCTGAGAGTCTCAGGCTTCGCCGGGCCCGACCTCTACAACTACGATTACTGGCGAGGATGGGGCCTTAGGGCCGGCGCCGCCGGATGGCAGCGCTCGGAGGGCGACGCTTTCGTCGCCGTCAATCGCTACGGATTCCGTGGACCCGCGGTTACCCCCGCAAAACCCCCCGGAGTCTACAGGATCGCGGTTCTCGGTGACTCGTTCACCGAAGCGCAGCAGGTCAATTACGATCAGAGCTTCTGCGCCGTGATGCAGCGCCGGCTCGGGAAGTGCCCGGCGATGAAGGGGCGAAAAGTGCAGGTGCTGGACTTTGGCGTGGACGGTTACGGAACCGCCCAGGAGTATCTCACTCTCAAGCATTATGTCTGGAAATTCTCGCCCGACGCGGTGGTGCTTGCGATTTTTACGGGCAACGACATCCGCAACAACTCCGTCACGCTCGAAGGCGACAAGTGCCGCCCGTTTTACGTATACCGCGGCGGCAAGCTGGTGCTGGGCGGACCGTTCGACGACTCGGCCATGTTCCGCCTCAATTGCATGGCCCGTTTCGAGAGCCGGAGAAGTGCGGTGCTTGATTTGGTTGGAAGCCTTCACGGTTACATCATGGATTTGAGACGCCGGCTCCATCCCAAGCCCATTCCACGACATACCGTCCGCACTGAGCGCGGCCTCGACTACACTATCTACTCAGCGCCCGCCGACCGGGCATGGCACAACGCGTGGGCCGTCACCGAGGCGGAAATCGAGCTGATCCATCAAAGCGTTGTTCGTCATGAAGCGCAGTTCTTCGCGGTGACGCTGGCAAATCCGATGCAGGATTTGCCGGAGCCGGCGATACGCGCGCGCTACATGAGGCAACTCGGCGTGAGCAACCTCTTCTATCCCGACTTGCGTATCAAGGCGCTCGGCCAGCGCGACGATTTCCCGGTTCTGAACCTGGCGCCGCCGATGCAGAAGTATGCCGACAGCCATCATGCGTTCCTGCATGGTTTCCCCAATACGAAACCGGGCGAAGGCCACTGGAACGCCGAGGGACATCGCGTGGCGGGCCGTCTGATTGCCGCGTGGATGTGCCAGTATCTGGCCGACCGGCAGCCGCGCGGCGGCGCCCCCGCGGCGGATTCGGCAAAACCGGCGCGCTGAAATCGCGATTGCCAGCATCAACGGAGAGACTTAGAATTTAATTGTGATTCGCCGGATTGCTCGTAAGGTGATGGGCATCGGGCTCTGGCTCGGATTGCTCAGCCTCGCCTCGTGCGCTCCGCTTTCCAATCCTTACGGCGCCGGAAGTCCGGGCTCGGCGACGATGGGCTCGGGCGCGGGTTCATACAGCTCGAGCTCCAGTTCCTACGGTTCCGGTTCTTACGGCTCGAGCTCGTATGCGAGCAGCGGCGCCTCCTCGAACTGGACTTCATCGGGGACGCAGTATCACTTCTCCAACAGCGATCCGATCGACGATTCCGAGAGCCACGCGCTCACCGACTATCTGCACAATAATCGGCTGCCGCTGGTGGGCGCGCGAGTGCTCGCCTACAGCGGAAGCGGACCGCACAAGGCCATCCTGTACGGCTTCGTCGCAACCCCGTTCGGCAAGAACGACGCGGTGGCCAAGACCCGCCGCTTTCTCAACGATCCAAACACCGAAGTGGACAACCGGATCATGATCAAGCCGGAACTCGCGGCGAGCACGCCTTCCTCCAGCAGTAGCAGCGGGGCCGCGATCGGCTCGTCGTCATCCTCATCGTCCTCGACGCCGGGCGATATCCAGGCCTACGAGCAACAGCAGAAGCTCGCCGAGCAGCAGCAACAGCAGTACATGATGAACCAGGGTTCGTCATCATCGAGTGGGCTGATGTCGCTGCTTCCGCTGCTCGGATTATTCGGAGCATTCGGCGCAGGAAGCACGGGTTTCGGTTTTGGCGGCGGCAGCTTTGGCGCATACCCTGGTTTCGGCGCATATGGCGGCTACCCGGCGTATCCGATGGGGCCGATCTACCCAGCGCCGGGTTACTACGGCTCGCCCTACAGTCCGATCTTTCCCTAGGGTTTTTCGCCCCGCGTTCAGAGGATCTTGAAGCGTTCGCCGAGGAAGACCTGGCGAACCGCATCGCTGTTCACGATCTCGCGCGGATTTCCCTCGAACAGGATCCTTCCCGAATGGATCACGTAGGCGCGGTCGATTATCGAAAGCGTCGCCTGCACGTTATGGTCCGACATCAGGAAGCCGATACCGCGCTCCTTCAAGTATGAAATGATGCGCTGGATTTCGACCACGGTTATCGGGTCGATTCCAGCAAACGGCTCGTCAAGACACAGGAACTGCGGATTGAGCACGAGCGCCCGGGTAATCTCGACCTTGCGTCGCTCGCCGCCCGAGAGCACGCCCGCCTTGGATTTGGCAAGACGCGCGATCGCAAGTTCATCGAGCAGCGACTGGAGCCTCGCCTGGCGTTCCTCCTCGGTGAGTGGCAGCGTTTCCAGAACCGCAAGCAGATTCTGCTCGACCGTAAGCTTGCGGAAAACCGACGGCTCCTGCGGCAGATAGCTGATCCCGCGCCGGGCCCGCTGGTAAAGCGGCAGATTTGTGATCTCATCGCCGCCCAGCATTACCCTGCCCCGGTCGGGACGCAGCAACCCGACCAGCATGTAGAAAGTCGTCGTCTTACCCGCGCCGTTGGGACCGAGAAGACCTACGACTTCGCCTGGACTTACGGTAACCGAAACATTATCGACGACCGCGCGCCCGCCGTAGCACTTGGTGAGTCCCTCACCGTGAAGCAGCGTTTTGGGCCCTGATTCGGGTTCGGGCTTATGCCTGGGCTTCTCCGGCTGGATTCGCTCGACTCTTGCCATTGAATTTGGTGCGGGCCGTGCGCGTCACGGCCCGCACCCTTGGTTTTACAGGCTTGGGCGGCGGTTGGAAACATGCCTCTGCGGCGCCCGAACGACAAGAACCGCAGCTGCATGCTTTGCCGCAGGCGGCTACTTCATCGCGCGGACTTTCTTGTTCGCCTCGCGCGAGAGGCTCTTCTGCAGCCAGCCCTGCACGGCCGGCGCCGCGGACATGTCCAGCTTAACCAGCATTCCGAAGCTCATAACCGAGGCCACGTTGAGATCCGCGATCGTGAAATCCTTGCCCAGGATCCATTCCCTGCCCGCAAGGTGGTCGTTGAGCACCTTGAGCGGCGCCTTGAGCGCTTCGGCCGCCTGCTGCGCCGCCTTCTCGTCGCGCTGTTCCGCAGGATTGAGCAGCCTATGGCGTAGCATCGTGATCAGATGCGGCTCGACCTCGGTCATAACCCAGAAACTCCACTGGTAGGCGCGTCCGTGATCTTCGACCGAAGCGGGCCACAGCGGAGCCTTACCGTACTTCTCGGCCAGGTACAGGTTTATCGCCATCGATTCGAACAGCACTGTCCCGTTGTCGTCGAGCGCCGGGATATGGCCAGCGGGATTGATTTTCAGGTGCTCAGGCTTTTTCGCGTCGGCAACCGGGGTCGGGACATGCTCGTACTGGAGTCCAAGTTCCTCGAGCGCCCAGAGGCAGCGCGCCGAGCGCGACATCGCCGTTCCGTAAAGCTTGATCATCAGCTTCCTCCAAAATTCACCACAACTGGGGTTGTGTTCGATCTAGCGTGCTTCGCGCGCGCACACAAACCGCTCGCTACGCGCTCGGTTGTCTCGGTTCCCATCACCATGAAGGAGCCGGTCGCCGCGGCGACAAGCTTCCCCGCCGTGGCGCGAACCTTCGATTCCAGGAACACGATCTGCCGCCCGCCCCTTATCACTTCGGTTTCAGCGCGAACCGTTGCGCCGCGCACCGGCGCGAGGCAGCTCCTCCTGATCTCGATCGTCGCGCAGGGTCGCAGGGGGCCGCGCGCGAAAGCGGTCAGCGGTTGCTTGCGACGGCTGCTTCTCCAGTCTCCTGGTCCGCCGTGCGAGGCGAGCGCGGATTGTCGGCGGGGCGCATCGGAAGCGGCGCGCGATAGGTCGGCCTCGGGCCGCGCGCAAGCGCGGTGCGCGGCTTCTCGTTCGCCAGGACAAAGAACAGAACGTTGGCGATTATGATCTTGGTCAGTGCGAAGAATGAAACCAGCGCGGCGATCAACAGCCACATCATGCATTCCGCGCTGAACATATCTCCTTGCGCGCCGAGGAAAAGCGCGCCTATCGAGACCGCGACGACGATGCCCATCCCAATTGCCGACGGCAACATCGCATTGCGCCAGAGATTGTCCTCACGCGCGGTGCTCTCGGAAACCCGCCGCTGCCGCCGCAAATGCTCGAGCGAAATAAGCGTGGCCATAAAATTCCTGCATCTGGCTTGGCTGCCGGCTCGACCGCGGCAAGCGTCCGAACAGTTGGGCTGCCGAACGAGCCTTTGCGCGCCGCGGCGAGTCGTGCGCGACTGTTATAGTCCACGGTAGACACGCCAAGTGCAAGCGCTCGCGTGCGTTGGGCGGAATGACGGCGCGCGCGGCCGGACGTCCGGGGGGACGTCCGGCCGCAATCACCACCGCCCTTGTTTCCCCAACCCATACGGCGACGCCGGCCTTCACGGATGGAAGCCGGCGGTTTCTTCTTACTGCATAAGCACTGGCGCGCAGGCTCCCCAACAGCTTGTGCCCGGGCTCGGAACGTTATTGGCAACAACCTGGTTGATGAAATCGACCGTGATATCACCCGAACCGTCAACGCTGATAATCCAAAGCTCCGCGAAACCCAGCACCTGGACCGCGCCCGAGCCGTTGACGTTGTTGAAGTTGACGATCGGCACCTCGATCATGCGCGGATCGTTGAGAGTGTGATTAGTGTCCGTGCCGCTCGGATCAATAGTGCTTGCTTGATTGAGTCGATAGTTGATCCCCTGCTGAGTCGGCCCGTTCAATTGCCCGGGCTCGGTGTAGATATAGTCGTTGATGCTGATCGGACTCTGGTATCCATACTCGATGTTGTACTTATAGTTGGAGCCGCCGGGGTCGCAGCTTGTGCAATAGCCCATCGCGAGCGGCTCCCAGTTACCGGGCCCGACCGTTTGATTCTGGGGCGGAAGATGGATGGTCATCTGCTGATAGAGCGTGTAACTTCCCTGCTGGATCCCTATCGGCACCAAGCCCGTGGCTGTCTGGCTAGCTTCGAGCCCCGCGACAGCGCGAACCGAGATGACCTGACTGGTAAGACCCAGGACCTTGCCGAAGTAATAGGGCACGGTTCTCTGAGCATCCAGCTCGATCTGCATGTTGTTGGAGGAAACCTGCGTGTTGGTTACCTCGCTCGCCTGTATCCCGTTCATCTGGGCATACTGCTGCGCGGTGCTTATCGCCGTGCTGGGCGTGCTGGGAAGAAAATTGGCGCCGGCAAGGACCGCCGCGTCCGCCGCCTTTTGCATTTCCTCCCAATTCATATAGAAGGTTCCAACGTCGGTGCAGAGCGCGATCGTGCCGAGCAGGGCGACGATTACAAGTGTGAATACAACCGCCGTCTGGCCTTTGGCCTTGGCCCTGTCCCCGTGTTTTTTCATGCCCGTCTCCTGGGTTCAAGCGTGGAACAGACGAGCGCACGCTTCCCTTTTGGGAAGGCGTTGCGCACTGGCTGAGGGCCATCGAGGCGCTCTACCTTACGCGAAGGCAAAGCGGCCCGAAGGTCCGGAGCACCACGCAATAGCAGAGGACGTGCCTGAAAAAACCGGCCTCGGAGCACGGCCCGCGAGCGGGGCGCGTCGGACTAATGTTGCATCGGGCGCAACCCGTGTTGCACCCGTGCGTCTGCGAAAGCCAGCTCGGCAAGGAGCAGGCGAAGCTGCGGCTAGCCGGCTGCAATCGCCAGGTAATCCCGGTTCGGAATCATCCGCCAGCCGGCCTCGCCGTCGAGCTCCAACACCTGTTCGTGATACTTGCGCAGCGTCGAGCGATGGCCGACGCTCGCATAGGTGATCGGGCTGCGCTGCAGATGACGGTACAGGAGTTCCTCGTTCCCTTCGTCAAGCGAGCTCGTCGCCTCATCCAGGAACGCGTAGCGCGGCGAGCGCAAGAGCAGGCGCGCAAAGGCGAGTCTTTGCTGCTCGCCGAGCGACAGCACGCTCTGCCAGTCCATCTCCGCGTCCAGTCCGCCGAAGCGCTCGGGCAGGTTTTCCAGGTTGACCGCCTTGAGGACCCGCCGAAGCTCCTCCTCATTCGCGTCCATCGCGGGATAGCATAGCTGCTCGCGCAACGAGCCAAGCGACATGTAGGGCCGCTGGGGCAGGAACATTATGTCTTCCAGTCCGGGGCGCAGAATACGCCCGCTGCCCGACGTCCACAGGCCGGCGATCGCACGCATCAGCGAAGTCTTGCCGGCGCCGCTGCAGCCGCTGATGAGCAGGCTTCGCTCGGGCGGGACCTCGAAGGAAAGCTCGCGTATCAGGGTCCGTCCGTAATCCGGCGTCATCAGCGTCAGCGCTTCGGCGGCGACCTCCGGAGCGGTCTCGACCTCGACCACCGGAAGGCCGGCTGACGCGGGCTGTTCGGGCTGATTACATTCCTCCCAGAACAGCGCGAGGCGGTTGACCACGGCAGTGTAGTCGGCGATTTGCTGGAACTCGTTGACAATGAGCGAGAGCGAACTCTGCAGCGTCCCGAACGCGATACTCGCCTGGCTCATCTCGCCGAATTGTATCTTGCCCGCGAAATAGGCCCCGGCGAGCAGCAGGTACGGCAACACCATCGGCAGGTTGCTGTAGGCGCTGGTGAAGAAGCCGAGATTGCGCTGCCAGAAGATCAGGAGGTTGAAATTCTTGACCACCGACGCAAAACGACGCATCAGCTGATGAATTTCGTGCTCCTCCCCGCCGTACATCGCGATAGATTCGGCGTTGTCCCGAACGTGCACCAGGCCGAACCGGAAGTCGGCCTGGTATCGCTCCTGGTCGAAGTTGATCTTGATCAGCCGGCGTCCGATTGCGACCGTAACCCATGTGCCGACCGCCACGTACGCGAGCATCACCAGCGCGAGCTCGCGCGAGATGAGCCATAGCACCACGAAATAGGAGGCCGCGCTGACCATCGAATTCATTCCGTCGAGCACGAAGCCGGTCGTACGAAAAGTGAAAGTGTTGATGTCGTCGGCTATGCGCTGATCGGGATTGTCAACTCTCCCGCTCTGGTTGATTCGATAGAAAGCGCGTCCGGCAAAGCTTTTCTCAAGGAACTGCCGTGTGACCCATTCGCGCCAGGCGATCCCGAGTTTTCCCTGCAGATACGGGTAGTAGGCAAAGACCGGCACCACCGCGACGACGTAGCCGAGGAAAATGAAGAGGTCGCGATAAAAAGCGCTGGCATGCTTGGTCGATAGCGCGGTCATCAGGCCGCGCACGATGTATGTGGCCCATACGCCGAGCGCGATCGTGCCGCCCCCGATCACCAGCAGCACGATCAGCAGGGCGAGCGCTCGGCCCCGCTCCTCCGATACCCAATACGGCTTCGTCAGAGCCCACAGACGACGCCAGAATTTACGATCGAATTTGTCCATGTGTTTAAGCTTCGGCTATCCCGGAACTCCGGCGTGACGGGACACGAAGGCGCGGTCTCGGAAACCCCGCAGACTGCAATCCAAGGCTGACCCGGGTTCGAGGATTTGTCCAATTTTAGATGAAATCGCCGGAAAACGGAGCGTTTCGCGGCTATATCGATCCGTTTCCCCTCGATTCGCCCAGCCATCCGGGAAGATTCGCAGTTCACTTGGCGCGGACCCGTAGGTTGTTTCGACCGGTACTCCGGCGCCCGTATGCTTTGACGAACTTCGAGGCGCTAAAATTCTGCCGCTTGCGGAAAATCGTGCGACGCGGCTTTTCGAATCGCCGCGAGAAGGTTCTTCGACTGCGAGGTGCCCTCGCCCACGTCAGACCCACTTCGAGAATGAGACAGGCCGTCCTGATCTGGAGAACCACAAGCAACGGAATAAGCGAGATTCGATACCCGCTTAGGTTGCGCGCAACCGCCAAGTCGCCGTTGCAGAAACCAGACGATCTGCGATACGCCAGTGCCAAGGAAAGAAAGCCCGATGAGAAATCTCAAAAAAATCGCGATCGCGTGGGCGGCAATCGCAAGCCTGCTCGCGCTCAACCTTGCGAGACCCGCCGTCGCTGACGAAGACGCCTCAACCGTCGCTCAACTCACGGCCATCCTGAACGGTCCGCAGCGCTCAGCCGAGCACAAGGCCCGAGACCGCTATCGCCATCCGGTGCAGACGCTCACCTTCTTCGGGATCAAGCCCGACATGACGGTGGTTGAGATCTGGCCTGGGGCGCAGGGATGGTACACGGAGATTCTCGCTCCGTTCCTTCGCGAGCACGGCAAGCTTTACGAGGCGATTTCGCCACGCGACAAGGAAAAGTTCCGCGCCAAGCTCGCCGCAGATCCCGCCGTGTACGGCAAGGTGATCGTCACGGAACTGGCCCCGCCCGCCGAAACCGAAATCGCGCCGCCCGGCTCGGCAGACATGGTCCTGACCTTTCGCAATGTTCACGACTGGCTGCGCGCCGGACCGCAAGCGGCTGAGCCGTACTTCGAAGCGTTCTATCGGGCGCTCAAGCCCGGAGGAATCCTTGGCGTTGTCGATCATGCGGCGCGTCCGAATCTCCCGTACGACCCGAGAGCGATGTCCGGCTACGTGCGGCCGAGCGAGATGATAAGCCTCGCGCAGAAAGCCGGTTTCAAGCTGGTTGCTCAATCAGACATCAACGCAAATCCGAAAGACGACACCAACCATCCTGCCGGCGTATGGACGCTCCCGCCGACCTTGCGCCTCGGGGCCAAGGACCGGTCGAAGTACCTCGCGATCGGCGAGAGCAACCGGATGACGCTCAAGTTCATGAAGCCGCGATAAAGGCCGGAGCGCTTGAGCAGGCGCCCGTCTCGGCGATGCTGTTTTGCTCGAGATGCCCCGGGCCAGGCACTCGGGTCACGGGCCCTCCGGCTCTCGCAGAGATGGAGGCTCGGCGCCGCGGAAAGCCTTGGTCGCCCCGCAGTCGGAGCGGTTTGCGGACGAATCGCTTCAGGGCCGCGCGTACTGGCCTTCCGCCCGAGCGCCTGCAAGTTGGGCGACTTCACGCGCGCGCAGGAACGGCACCGAGCGTCCGCGCAGGATGAAGTTCCAGTACGCCCACGGAAGCCCGTAGCGCTTCAGCAGCCACATGTCGTAACGCTCGCGGAACGTGTCAAGGAAGGGAAAGCTGGGCGCCGGCTTGCCGGTGTAATCGGCCTCGCACAGCAGCATCTTGCCATAGGCGGTCACGATGGGGCACGCGATGTAGCCGTCGTAGTGCGCTGGGGGCTCCTTGCCTGCGATCGCGGCGAGCAGGTTCTCCACTACGACGGGAGCCTGCCGCGCCGCGGCCGCGCCGGTTTTCGCATTGGGCGTATTGGTAACGTCGCCAAGAGCAAAAACCTCCGGGTAATCGGGATTGCGCAGCGTATGCTTGTCGACCTTGAGCCATCCCTCGCGCTTTTCCGGGTCGGCGAGCGCGCTTTTTCTGACGAACCCCGGCGCCCGCTGCGGCGGCGCAACGTGCAAGAGATCGTATGGAATCACGACCTGTTGGCCGTCAGCCGTCTTGCTGTTGCGGAAAACCGCTTCCCTCTTTCCGGGACGTATTTCCACCAGCTCGTGGTTGAAACGCGCGTCGATTCCGTAACGCTCGAGCACTCCGTTAAGCACTGCGGCGAACTGCGGAACCCCGTAGATCGACGGGGTCGCCGAACCGTAAATCACCTTGACGTCGCGCGAGATTCCCTTGCGCCGAAAATGGTCCGCGGCGAGGTACATGATCTTCTGCGGTGCGCCTGGGCATTTGATCGGTGTGCCCGGCATATGGAACAACGCGACGCCGCCGCGAAACGACGAGATGGCCTGCCATGTCTTGGGCGCAAGATCGTACGAGTAGTTGGTCGAAACGCCCTCGCTCGCAAGCGCCTCCCTGAGCCCGGGAATCTTCTCGTAGTCCATCTCGAGCCCCGACGCGACGACCAGGAAATCGTAATCGATCGTTGAGCCGCCCGCGGTCGTCACGGAGCGGCGCTCGGGCGCGAGCTCGACAACCGAATCGCGAATCCATCGGACGCCTCGCGGCATGTAGCGCGCCTCGGGTCGAACCGTTGCCTCGCGCGCTACGGCTCCGCCACCCACCAGCGTCCACAGCGGCTGGTAGAAATGACGCTGCGACGGCTCGATTATCGTGACGTTGCCCTGGCCGGCACGCTTGAGACGCGCCGCGACCGCCAGCCCGGCCGTGCCCCCGCCAATAATTACGATTCTCGCCATGAAAAGAGAACCTCCGGACTCATATTTATCATCTTTTCCCGGACTTAACGCAAGAACCGCGCCGTTTCGGGGACTTCTGCCCGTACGGTAAGCCTAATTCCAGCGAGCCTCCTCGTCAGTACGGGGCTTTTTTTGTCTAAAGGACGCCTGAAAGCTTGCCCATGCGTGCGTGGCGAAGAGCTAACCCTGCGGCGCTTAAGGCTACACGTGGCGCTTCCGGAAACATCTGACGTCGCTGCTGCCGGCCAAGGGCCGCAGCCCTGCCCTATCCAGGCGAGGTTCCTGTGTCCCTGCGCGCCGATAAGGAGGGCTTGCAGCCCGGGCGTCGCCGCGGAGGCTCACCACCGGGCGGGGCAGCAGCATGCGCCAGTTTCGCGCGTCATATGGCTGCCCGTCTGCTGGCTGGGTGCTGGGACAAGCACAAGACACAATTTGAACAGAAGCGGGGTTCCCAACACCCCGGGGAAAAAAATCGCTCCGCCTCCGCAGTCTTTTCCCCCGCTCGGAGGAGAAAACGGAAGAGGAAACAGGCTGTGACGCGGCAACAGCCCGTCAGGGGATCGCGGCCACTCGCTTGCCGTTCGCGTCGGTCATCACGAGGCCCGGCGAGCCGTTGCCAAGAACGTGAAGCTCGGCGCGGTCGTGGCCTTCATTGTCAAACAGCACGAGGGACGGAGCACCGTCGGGGGCAACGGCGAGACCGGCGCGCGCGCGGCCCGTGTTCGCATCGTAGAGAGTCAGGGATTCGCCGTTGGGTCCGAAGTCAAGTCCTGCCACAAGTTTGCCCTTGGGGCCGAAAATTCCCAGGCCCGCACGGCCATTCTGAGCCTCTCCGAGAAGGACCCGGTGAACTCCGGCCTCGTTGTAGAACCCGATGACGGAGTTGCCGTTGGCCGCGACATGGATTTCGCATCGCGACTTTCCGCTGGCGTCATACATGGAGAGTTCGGCCATGTCCTTGTCGGTCACGCCCAGGACTGCGCGCTGCCGTCCCGAATGATCAACCAGGACGAAACGATGGGCATGAATGACGTTCGGGATCCTCGCCGCATCAGCGGCGCCGCCACGTCCAACACTGTTGAAGAGCGCCCCGGCCGCGAAGCTCGCGAGCACCACCAGGATGAGGGTCCACTGAGATCTCTGATTGAGCGTCATGCGTGCCTCCTGTGGAAGGTGAGATTTTGACCACCTGTCGCGGTCAGGAATTATAGAGTTATGCCGACGTCTAAATGACCACCGCGTCTAGTTCCTATCTCAAACAACCGCGCCGGCTGGGTCAACCGCGAAATCGAGATTTTAAAGTGCCCGGATGCTCAGAGCCGGTCGTAAGTGACAGCGCCGGTCACGCAGACCGCGAGCCACCCGCCGCCCAGAGCGAATCCAGCGCCGACCGCACTCACCAATTTTCCGCGATAAAGCTCGCCGAGGCCAGCCAGAAGAATCAGATAAACCGCGCCAACAGTACATAGCGCGTGTATCCGCCAACTCTTCAAATGCATCACGATTGCGAACCATGCGAAACCGTACACGGCGGTCGCCGCGGTCATCGCGACACTGGGAAACCCGTGAAAACCGTGCACCAGCGCCTCGGCTGATACATGGGGCGAGAAATTCTCGAACAGGTCGCGTATCCCGAATCCAAGCACGTACGCTCCCGCAGCGACCGGAATCGCAAGTATCGCGCGAGTCCTGTCCCTTGCCGCGAGCAGGCTTGCCACGGTTATCGCGACGACGGACCCAAGCCACGCTGGAGCGCTCAGCCATCCCGCCGCCACCATTGCGCAATCGAACGCGGGGGCGCGGGCATGGGTGATAATTGCCGCCACGACCCGATCGACCCGCACCAGCGGATCCTGCGCGAAGATGTCCTGCACGATTCCACCGAACAGCCACATCATCGCGCCGAGCACGAGGAGGCCAACCGTCAGATGGAACCCCAGGTAGCCGGTCGGCGAGAAGCGCGCACGGATGAAATCCATCAGCGGAGCGAGGTCGACGCCGTAGCGCCTCGCGAGCGGTTCTAAGATCCGCTCGCGCCACCATCCAACCACCTCCTCCTGCCGCGTGACGAGCCATTCATAGGCGCCGGCCATCAGCACCTGCGTAAAATGTTTCCCTCCCCAAATCCTCTTCTCGCTTTTCGCGGGGGAGCCAAAAGCAGCTGCTATCAACAGCCGGTTAGAAGGCGCGGAAGCCCGGGATGTTCAACTGGAGCGGGAACTGGCTCGCGAGGAACGGCCCGTAAACGACCACACACAGCACCAGCGCTATCGCGATCCAGTAGCCCAGCCGATCTAGCTTCGGTTCCCATCCTGCACTCTTCGGCTTCGGAATCGTTACCGAATACGGTATGTCGGCGATGCGCGTCCTCTTTCCCGCCACGACTGTCATCCCGATTACCACGAAGAACAACAGCGCGCCCGCGAACATCATCGAGCCGCCGACTCCGACCAGGATTCCCGCCAGCTTCCACCCCGGTGGCTCCGCGTAAGGTATCAGCGATATCGCGGTCCGCCGGGGCATCCCGGCCAGCCCGCCCGAGATCATCCCGCGCGCGAAAATCAGCACGCCGATGAAGTAGAGCCACGACGACACCAGCGCGACCTTCGCGCTCCACAGCTCCTTCTGCTCGAGATACGGAACCAGCCAGTAAGCGATTCCCATGATCGAGAGCGCGACCGCCGTTCCGACCGTCAGATGGAAATGGCCGGGCACGAAAGTCGTATTGTGAATCTCCAGGTTCATGTTGTAGCTCGCGTTCATCAAGCCGGTAATTCCGCCCAGCATGAACGCCAGCATCGCAAGCACCTGCGCGCACACGGAAGGATCCTTCCACGGGATGCGGAAGAACCATCCTATAAGTCCGCTACCCCCCGCACGCCGCCCGCCTATCTCCAGCGCGTACATCACCGAAAACGCCGTCATCAGGCTCGGCACGAACAGCGCAAACGTCAACACTGCCACCGCGAACTTCAGTCCCAGCGGCACGCCCGGATCAACGAACTGATGATGAAATCCAACAGGGATGATAATCAGGAAGAGCAGAAACCCTATCCTGACCACCGAATCGCTGAATAACGCCCCGTTAACCTGCCGCGGGATCGTACCGTACCACGACATATACACAGGCAGCAGCCAGAAGTAGACGATCGGATGGCCGGTGAACCAGAACAGCGTGCGATCGACCATCGGATCCGCTCCGTGCCATAGCCCGAGCGACCACGGCAGCAGGAATGCCACCACTTCAATCGCGATTCCGGCTGAAGCGATGTCCCAGAAGATGTACGTCACCACGCCCATGTAGGCGAGCAGCGGAATCCGCTCGCCGGGATGCTCGCGCCGAAACTTCGCCAGCATCAGGAACAGGTTGAGCGACGTGATCCACGTGCTAATCACCACCAGCGCGAGCCCCAGGTAAAACGGCCAGCTCGCTTCCAGCGGCGCGTAGAACGTGTACAGCACGCTCGCCGAACCGCTCACGATCGCACCCGCGGTCAGCAGCGTCCCAATCAGGATCGTGAAAAACGATGCGGCCAGAATTCCGGAGTTCAGTTTCGTCCCGAGTCCCCGTGCGACCAGAAGCGCGACGAAGCCGTTGGCGAACGCGAAAGTCATGATGATCGCGTTGAATACGCCGTGCGCGGTAAGCCCCTGGTAGTAGGTTCTCATCCCCGGGAAGAACCGGAAAATGTCTATATGCGCGTAGTTCAGCGCCTGGTCGAGTCCATTAAGGACCCCAAAAGCCAGGACGATGAACCCCAGATAAATCGTCCACTTGATGAATCTGCGTTGCTCCTCGGGAAGCGCAAACCCGTCCGGTGCCGCGACGATAGGCGTGCTCATTTCACTATCACCCACGCATGCATCGTGTGATGCAGAAGTCCGCAATACTCATGGCATAGCAGCAGATACTTCCCCGGCTTGTGGAAGGTGTAGGTTTCCTCCGATATCTGCCCCGGCAACAGCATCATGTTCACCCGCGTGCCGGCGATAAAGAAGCCGTGCGTAATATCAACCGAGGTGGCAATGAATTTGACCCGCGCTCCCACGGGAAGATCTATCTCGCGGGGGAAGAACGCCCACGCCTGGGCAAAATAGACCGCCTGGTATTCGTCGGGACCGACCTTGGTCAAACCCAGATGGTTGAACGGAGGGGTGCGAAAGACCGCTGCCGCGAGTGACTCGCCCGGTTTGGCCTCGATCGTGCCGACCCTGCCTGGAAGCATCACCCGCATGTGTATCGAGGTGTAAGCCAACACGACCAGGAACCCCACCAGGAACACGCCCGAGACTATTAGGAAGAATCTTTCGTAGCGTTCAGCCTCGTGATTCATTGTCTTACTTGCCCAGCAGGTAATAGTACATCGTGCCCCACATCCCAACGAGGATCGCGAGATAGACCAGCAGCACGAACAGCGTACCGGTCGGCGGAGGTATGGAATCCAACTCGGGAATGTCAGGCTGCCTGCGCGTCTCTTCTCCCATCACGGCCTCCGGCGAAGCGGTATGCTAACCGCGTTGTTCGGTCCTGCGGACCACGCGGCCGAAAGCGTAAGCGGCCGCGACAAACACGCACGCCAAAACTGCGGCGATGATCACTGGAACGATATGAAAGTTGCCGGTCAGAACTTCGTCCAATACCCCCCATACGTACAGCACTATCGGTGGAGCAACCATCATGAACAGGATCGCCGCGATGACAAGCTTGCTACTCATCTTCAGGATGTCCACAACGAAAAGCGGCGCAAGTGTAACGAATGCCGCCGCTTGTCGCAAATCCCACAATAAACCTTAACCGTCATGATTGCCGAAGCCGCGCCATATAATGTCCAGAACCTCGATTCAACGGACGGTTCCTGCCATTGTGTGGGCAGATGCATGTTCACGGCTTTGCCTGGCGCCTTGCCCCGTCTTCGTCCTCGCCGACCGGCAGGCGAAGTCCTGGCTGGCCATTTCTTGCCGCGGCGTTGTGTGCCGCCTTCGCCGCCGGATGCGCCAGTCGAGCGGCCCTGCCCGCGGCGCCCGAGACGGCTGCGGCCCGCTACCCGGCCGACGCGCGCTTCCGCGACGAGGTCCACGATTTTATCGAATCGGAACTGCGACTCGCCCCGGCGTGGGCAACCGCCCAGGGCGACCATCGCTACGACTCGCGGGTGGAGGATCTTTCGCGCGGCGGAATCGCCCAGCGGATCCTGCACGCTGCCAACTGGAAGCGCAGTTTCGAGGCCTTCGTTCCCGGCGAACTCTCGCCCACGGACCGTGCCGATCGCCAATGGCTAATCGCGCAGACCGACAGCGAGCTTCTGTGGAACGAAGAGGTTCGCCAGTTCGAACGCGATCCCGCAATGTATCTTCCCACTTCCGCGATCTACAGCCTGGTTCAGCGCGATTTCGCGCCCATCGAGGTTCGGATGCGCTCAGTTGCAGCGCGCGAGACGGCCGCCCTCGCCAATCTGGCAGCGGCGCGAGACAACCTGGTGGCCTCCCGCACGCCGCGGGTCGCGATCGAGATAGTGCTCGCGGAAATGCCGGCGACTCTCGCATTCTTCAAAAGCGATCTGCCCAAGGCGTTCGCCTCCGTGCCCGACGGTCCCGACAAGGCCGCGTTCGAGAAGTCAAACGCCCGGCTGGCAGCCGCAATCGAGGATTATGCGCGATGGCTGCGCAATTACCTGATGCCGCGGGCGCGCGGCAGCTATGCGATCGGAACGCCCGCGTATCGGCGGATGCTCGCCGACGACGACATGGTCAACGTACCGCTTGCCCGGTTGGAAGCCGTCGGCGAGAAGGAGCTTGCGGCGATTCAAATCGAGTTCGACCGGACCGCGCATGAAATCGACCCCTCGCGCACGCCGGCCGAGGTCGCCGCGATGGTCAATCGCGACCATCCCGCTGCCGACAAGGTCATTCCCGAAGTGAAAGCGGGACTCGCCGGGTTACGCGCGTTCGTCATCGCACATCATATCGTCACGCTTCCGGCAGGACCGGAGCCTCTCGTGCGCGAGACGCCGCCGTTCATGCGCGCGACTACGTTCGCCTCGATGGACACGCCGGGACCGTTCGAGAAATCGGCCGAAGCGTATTTTTATGTGACGCTGCCAGACCCGTCGTGGCCGGCCGAGCGCCGCGAACAATTGCTGGAATTTTTCTCACGGCCGCTGATTTCAGACGTTTCTGTGCACGAGGTCTATCCGGGCCACTACGTGCAGTTCCTCTACAACCGGCACAATCCCGACCTGGTCCGTTCACTCTATTACTCGGGCGCGAACGTCGAAGGATGGGCGTTTTACTGCGAGCAGATGATGCTCGACGAGGGACTTCACAGTGGCAAGCCGGAGTATCGACTCGCGATGCTGCAGTTGGCGCTGCTGCGTGCATGCCGCTACCTGGTCGGGATCAGGATGCACACCGAAGGAATGACGGTCGCGCAGGCGACGGCGTTTTTCGAAAAAAACGCCTACATGACGCCGAACAACGCGCGCGTGGAAGCTCTGCGCGGAACCGAGGATCCCGGCTACCTGCGCTACGAGCTGGGAAAACTGATGATCCTGAAACTTCGCGCCGACCTGCGCAAAAAGCAAGGCGCGGCGTTCAGCCTCGATAAATTCCACGACCAATTCCTCGCCGAAGGCGGACTCCCGATACCGCTTATCCGCCGCGCCCTTCTCGGCACTGAGGGCTCGCCGCTTTAAGGCCGGCGCAGACCCGTGCGCCGCCTCCGGGTGCCGGGCGCGTGCGCTCTCGCGAGGCTCAGGCGGATGCGACTTCCTGCATCGGCGTGCCGCAATGGCTCGGAATCTCCTGATGACCGCAGTCGGGGCCCATCCAGCACACCAGTTCATCGCGGCCCTTCACGGGGCCAACATGCATCGGCTTGTTGCAATGGTTCGGCATCGCCATCTCATATCCGCACTTCGAACATTTAAGTTTGCTCGCCATCTCGTGACTCTCCTTCGGGTTGCCGTTAGCCGTGTGCGCGACGGCTCTCCCGGGCCGCTTCAATACGGCCGCGGGGGTCGCTGAAGTTTCGATTACCGCCGGCGCGCGCGCCGCGCCCGGATGCTTCTCGCCGTCCCCGCGCTCGCCCCGGCCTATCGCGGCCAGGCGCTTTTCGGCGAATCCAAGCAGCAGCGCATTGCTCACTACGCTCACGCTCGAAAGCGCCATCGCAAGCCCCGCGAAGGCCGGGTTCAGGGTAATGCCAAAAAACGGATAGAGCACGCCCGCGGCGATCGGAATGCCGAGCGTATTGTAGAAGAACGCCCAGAACAGGTTCTGCTTCACCTTGCGAAGCGTCAGACGGCCGAGCTCGAGCGCGCGCACGATGTCGTAGAGGTCGTTGCGGGTGAGCACGACATCGCCGATCTCCTTCGCCGCGTCGGTTCCAGAGCCAATCGCGATTCCGATGTCGGCAGCCGCAAGCGCCGGCGCGTCGTTGATACCGTCGCCGACCATCGCGGTGAATATCCCTTCGGACTTGAAGCGCCGGATAACCGCGATCTTGTCCCCAGGTCCGAGCTCGGCGTGAAATTCGTCGATCCCGAGCCGCGCGGCGACCGCTTGCGCAACCTCATGATTGTCGCCCGAGAGCATCACGGTACGGATGCCCATCCTGCGCACTTCTTCAAGCGCGCCTTTCGCTTCGGGTTTTTCCAAAGCGCGAAAACCGAGCACGGCAAGAACCGCGCCGTCGCGCGCGAGGTAAAGGGGTGTTGCCGCCGAAGCCGCAAGGCGCTGCGCTTCGGCGCCCGCCTCAACGCCGATTGCCACGCCGCAGCTCTCCATCAGCCGCGCGTTGCCGAGCGCGAGCCTTGAGCCGTCAAGCTCGGCGATCACGCCCATCCCGGGCACCTCTTCGATCTTTCCGGCCTTCGGCGCTTCGATTCCGAGCGCTTGCGCGCAGGCGACGACCGAGCGCGACAGCGGGTGCACCGAGCCGGACGCGGCCGCCGCAGCCAGCGCAAGCGCCTGCGATTCATCAACACCGCCGAGAACCGCTATCGTTTCGACTTCCGGCCTTCCCTCGGTCAGCGTGCCGGTCTTGTCGAAGAACATTACCTTGACGCGGGTTATCAGCTCGAGGGCCGAAGCGCGCTTGAAAAGAATTCCCGCGCGAAGCCCCACGCCGCTTCCGACCATCAGCGCGGTTGGCGTTGCCAGGCCCATCGCGCACGGACACGCGATCACCAGCACCGCGGTCGCCGCCGTGAGCGCCATCACCGGGCTCGGTCCGAACCAGGCCCACGCGGCAAAGGTCAGCGTCGCGATCGCGATCACGCTCGGCACGAAGCGCGCTGCAACGAAATCCGCCAGCCGCTGAATCGGCGCGCGGTCCGCCTGCGCTTCCTCGACCATCCTGACGATCTGCGCCAGCACGGTTTCGGCGCCGACCCGCGTCGCCGTGACCGTCAGTGCCCCGCTCATGTTGAGCGTGCCGCCCGAGACCTCGTCACCTACGCCCTTCTCGACCGGCATCGATTCGCCCGTGAGCATCGACTCGTCTACCGCGCTGTATCCGCTTGCGACTTTCCCATCCACGGGGATACGTGTGCCAGGCCGCACAATGATCGTGTCGCCCGTTCGGATTTCGGAGGCCTTGACGATGATTTCGCGGCCGTCGCGGATAGCCGTCGCGTCGTCGGGCACCAGGGAGAGCAGCGCGCGCAGCGCCGCCATCGCGCGCCCGCGCGCCCGCGCCTCCAGGTATTTGCCGAAGCGGATGAACAGGATCAGCTCGACCGAGGTGTCGAAGAAGACCGGCCCCGAGAAGAAAATCCCCGGGAATGTAGTCAGCACCGAGTAGAAGTACGCGGCGCTGATTCCCAGCGCGACCAGCGTGTCCATGTTCGCGGTGCGATTGCGAAGCGCAAGCCATGCCCCGCGATAGAACGTAAGTCCCGCAGTGAACATCAGGAGGGTCGCCACCGCGAATTCGCCAAGCTCGGCGTTGCGGCCGCCGACGTGCTCGAGCGCCATCACGAGCGCCGCGCCGATTGCGCTTGCCACGACCCACGCGAGGTTTCGCCGCGCCTCGACGCGGTCGAGCGCCGACTCGCCGGCGCCCGCTCCCACGGCGGGCTCCAGCGCCTGGTAGCCGGCCTTTGCCACGCACGCCTCGATATCGCCGCGCGAAACCGACGGCTCGGCGCGCACGGTAAGCGTCTCGGCGGCAAAATTCACCCGCGCCTCGCGCACGCCGGGCATCGCGCCGACCGCGCCCTCGATAGTGAGAGCGCAGTTCGCGCAATGCATCCCCCGGATGCGGAAATGTTCGGTTTTCACCTGGACTTCCATCGTACCTACGCCAGGAAGCGGTCGACCGTATCGATCACCTCGCGAATCTTCTCTTCCGGCTTGCGCGCGGCGATTGCGTCGGCAACGCAGGTCTCCATGTGATCGCGCAGCAGCATCAGCGCCACCCGATCGAGCGCGCGGCGCGCGGCGGAGATCTGCTGCAGGACGTCGATACAATAGGCGTCCCCCTCGATCATCCGTTTTATGCCGCGAAGCTGTCCCTCGGCCCGGCTAAGACGCTGCGCGGCCTCGCTCTTGAGCCGGGCGGGGCGCGGATGCTGTTTCATCCGGGGATTTTTGCACGCCGCGCGGTTGCTCGCTGCTCTCATACTCCCCCATAGTATCCCGCAGGGTGGGTTTCCGCAACCAGCCGCGCCAGCGCCAAAAAAAACGCCCGGCGGCTTTCAACCACCAGGCGTTTTTTTCGAGAGTCTGCGGGCCGCGACGCCTAGACCGTCGGGACCTTGTTCGGGCGCGCGACGATCACCTCGTCAATTATCCCGTACTCGACCGCCTGCGACGCGCCCATGAAGGTGTCGCGCTCGGTGTCCTTCTCGATCTGCTTGAGATTCTTGCCGGTATGCCGCGCGAGGATTTCATTGAGCATGCTCTTCAGCCGCAGCGCCTCGCGCGCCTGGATCTCGATATCGGTCGCCTGGCCCTGGAAGCCGCCGGAGAGCTGATGAATCATTATCCGCGAATGAGGCAGCGCGTAGCGCCGTCCCTTTGCCCCCGCCGCGAGCAGCAGCGAGCCCATGCTTGCGGCCTGCCCGACGCACAGCGTCGAAACCGGAGGCTTCACGAACTGCATCGTGTCGTAAATCGCAAGCCCCGCGGTGACCGAACCGCCGGGCGAGTTGATATACATGTTTATCTCGCGTTCCGGGTCCTCGGATTCCAGGAACAGAAGCTGCGCGGTGACAAGGTTGGCAAGCTCGTCGCCGATAGGGCCGCCGAGGAACACTATCCGGTCCTTCAGCAGGCGCGAGTAGATGTCGTAGGACCGCTCACCGCGGCCGGTCTGCTCCACGACATATGGAATGAGGATGCTCATGGCTATAAGGGTACTATGGAGCGGGACTCGCGTCGAGTACGGGTTCTGCCAGGCCGAAAGGAACCGCAAGCATCGCCATGACCAAGCGCTCTGCGGGCATCGCCCCGCCCCGTTTCCCGATCATCCTGCTGACCGCCCTCCTGTCCGGGCTTTGTCCGCTTCGCGCCGGCGCGGCGCCCGCCAAAGTGATGCAGCGGGCGGCCGGACATTACTTTATGCCCGGTCCGGCCGAGTCGCGAATCGTTACCGTAAGCATCACGGGCAAGGCTGAGAACGAGATAGTCGTGATGACCGAAGCGATCGCGGTAAAGGAAGCCGGACCCAGGCAGACGCTGGCGAAGTTCGGCGAGGTTTACGCCTTCGCGCCGTCGTTTGTCGCGGTCCGGGAAAACCGCCCTGTCCGCCTCACCTTTTGGAACCTTCAGCCCGACGACGACCACGACTTCATGCTCGCCGGTCCGGATTCCAAGGTGCTGATGTACGTGGACCTGAAGCCGCTAAGCCGCAACTCCTGGGTGTTCACGTTTCACAGGCCCGGACTGTATGGCTTCTATTGCGCGATCCATCAGCCCGAGATGAGCGGGCAAATCCTGGTGCTGCCGGCGGGCGGAAAACCTTGAGCGCCGCGTGCAGCGAGTAAAAAGAGCCGCGCTGCGCCGCCGGTCATCCCGCGGCTTCGGCGAGCCTCATCGCGGCCCGAAGCCGCCTGAGCGTGCGTTCCTTTCCAAGCACAGCGATTACCTCGTAGATCCCCGGGCTCACCGTGCCTCCGGTAAGCGCCACGCGCACGGGCTGCGCCAACTGCCCGAGCTTAATCCCGAAACGCGCAAGCACCCGGCCGAACGCCTCGGCGATCGCGCTCTCGGAGAAGTCCCCGCCAATCGACTCCAGTTCCGCGGCGAGCGCGGCCAGATGCTCGGCGACCTGCGGCGTGAGGAACTTTGCTGCGGCCTTGGGATCGATCTCGATTTCGTCGCTTAAATAGAACTTCGCGAAATCGACCAGTTCAACCAGGGTTTTGGCGCGCTCGCGAAGCGTCGCGATCATCTTTTCGAGCCAGGCGTCGTCGCCGGGAATCGAATAACCCGCCCGTGCGATGAAGGGCTTCACTTCGCGCGCGAGCTGCGAGAGGCTTCGCTCCTTCATGTAATGGAAGTTGAGCCAGAGCAGCTTTTCCGCGTTGAAGATGCCGGCGGATTTGCCGCATCCGGAAAAATCGAAATACTCGATCAGCTCCTCGCGCGTGAAGATTTCCTGATCCCCGTGCGACCATCCAAGGCGCGCAAGGTAATTGATGAGCGCCTCGGGAAAGTATCCGGCGTCGCGGTAGGCGAACACGGATGTCGCGCCGTGGCGCTTGGAAAGCTTGGTCCCATCCGGACCCATCACCATCGGAAGATGCGCATAGGCGGGCGGCTCAAGCCCAAGCGCACGGAAAATCTGTATCTGGCGCGGAGTGTTCGGCAGATGGTCGTCGCCGCGCACGACGTGCGTGATGCGATGGTCGGCGTCGTCGATAACGGTTGCGAAGTTGTAGGTCGGCACGCCGTCGGAGCGGAAGATTATCAGGTCGTCGAGTTCCGAGTTCTCGAACACAGCGCGGCCCTTGATCAGATCGTCAACGACGGTCTGGCCTTCGCGCGGCGAGCGGAAGCGGATCGTGTAGTTGCGCCCCGCGTCGCGGTCGGGAAGCTCGATATCGGACGGGAACACAAGCTCGCGGCATTTGCCGTCGTAACCGGGCTTGCGACGTTCGCGTTCAGCCTGTTTGCGTTTCGCCTCGAGTTCCTCGGCGCTGCAATAACACGGGTACGCCTTGCCCTCGCGGAGCAGTTTTCGCGCGGCCTCGCGATAGAGATCGAAGCGATTGGACTGGAAATAGCGCGGGTCGGGCGGCCCTTCGTCCCATTCCATGCCAAGCCACCTGAGGCTTTCAAGGATCTCCTCGAGCGATTCCCTGGTCGAGCGCTCGCGGTCGGTGTCATCGATCCGCAGGATGAAGGCGCCCCGGTTATGGCGCGCGAAGAGATATGCGAACAGCCCGGAGCGGACGTTGCCGATGTGCAGCGAGCCGGTCGGGCTCGGAGCGTAGCGGGTACGAACCGTCACGTGTCACTCCCATTCAATCGTTGCGGGCGGCTTCGAGGTTATATCGTAAACCACGCGGTTGACGCCCCTGGCCTCGTTGGTAATCCGGCTGGAAAGGCGCGCGAGAAAGTCCGGCTCAAGCCGCGCCCAATCCGCGGTCATCCCGTCCTGAGACTCGACCGCGCGAATGGCGATCACGCTCTCATAGGTGCGCCCGTCTCCCATCACGCCCACGGTCTTGAGCGGGAGCAGGACGGCAAACGCCTGCCACAGGCGGCGCCGGGCGCCCGAGCGTTCGAATTCCTCCATCACGATCTCGTCGGCGCGCCTGAGCAGTTCCAGCCGCTCGCGCGTGACCTCGCCAACGATCCGCACGGCAAGCCCCGGACCGGGAAACGGCTCGCGCTCGACGATCTCGGGCGCCAGCTTGAGCTCGCGCCCAAGCTCGCGCACCTCGTCCTTGAACAACTCGCGCAGCGGCTCGATAAGCTCGAGCTTCATCCGCTCGGGCAGGCCGCCGACGTTGTGATGGCTCTTGATCGTCGCCGACGGTCCCTTGAAGGAGACCGACTCGATCACGTCCGGGTAGAGCGTGCCCTGGCCGAGGAAACGCGCGCCGCCGAGCTTGCGCGCCTCGGCCTCGAACACCTCGATAAAGGTATGCCCGATGATGCGGCGTTTCTGTTCGGGATCGGTCACGCCGCAAAGGCGCTCGATAAACAGCCCGCTGGCGTCCACTACGCGAAGGCGGATTCCGATCTGGTTGGCGAAGATCCTTTCCATGCGAGCGCGCTCGCCAGCGCGCAGAAGCCCCGTATCCACGAACACGCATTCGAGCCGGTCGCCAACCGCGCGATGGATCAGGACCGCGGCGACCGAGGAATCGACGCCGCCGGAAAGGCCCATCACCACCTTGTCGGACGGGCCGGCCTTGGCCCGGATTTCGGCGACCTTGGTCTCGATAAAGTTCGCCATTGTCCAGTCGCCCGGCTCCCCGCAGATGCCGAGCACGAAGTTGCTCAGGATTTGGGCGCCGTTGGGCGTATGGACAACCTCGGGATGGAACTGGATTCCGCGCATCCGCCCATCGGCGCTCCTGAACGCGGCGCACGGGGCATTGCCGGTGTGCGCGATCGAACGGAGCGAAGGTGCGAGCTCTTCCACCCGATCGCCGTGACTCATCCAGACTGTCTGCTCGCGGCGGTCGAGACCGGCAAAGAGCGGATCGTCCTCGTCGATAACCAGGGTTGCGGGGCCGTACTCGCGGGTCCGTGCGGGCGCCGTCCTGGAACCGGCATGATGCGCGAGGAGATACATCCCGTAGCAGATTCCGAGATACGGAACGTCAAGCGCGAGCGTTTCGGGCGCTACATCGGGCGCGTTCTCCTCGTAGAAGCTCGCGGGACCGCCGGACAGGATAATCCCGCGCGGCTTGAGCGCGCGGATCTTCGCGGGGGCCAGGTTGTACGGATGAATCTCGCAATAGACGTGCGCCTCTCGCACGCGCCGTGCGATTAGCTGCGTGTACTGGCTTCCGAAATCAAGGATGAGTATCACGGCGGCTTGCCTTGGACCGCTAATATAACCGACACCCGCGCGCCGGCGAATAGCCTTGCGGGCGGGGCGCCAAAACCGCGGCCGCCGCTGTCATCGCCGCCGCCTGCCTGAAGCACCTGCGCCCGGGGGCCGCTCGTCGCGCCCGGTGCGGCGAAATTCGAGCCGAAGCGGCGTGCCGACCAGGCCGAGAGCCTTGCGAAAGCGCGACTCCAGGAAGCGCACGTAATGGGCCGGGATGTCGCGGTCCATGTTGGCGAACAACTTGAGCCTGGGCGGCGCGCTCCCAACCTGCGTCACGTACATCAGGTTGAGGCGCCTGCGCGCGATGACCGGTGGATCCATCGCGGCCAGAGCCTCGGCCAGGATCCGGTTGAGGCGCGAGGTCTGGAACGTCGCGCGCCATGCCTCGCCGGCCGAAAGCGCCGCCGGCAGCACGTCCCGCACCCCGTCACCGGTCAGCGCCGACGTGAACACCATCGTCGCATACTCAAGGAAAGGAAATCGCGCATGGGCCTCGCGCACGAATGCGGGAATCTTCGCGCCCTCGTGCGCCGCGAGGTCCCACTTGTTGCACACCAGCACCAGGGCGCGGTCGTTGGCATCGACCAGACTCGCCAGGCGCGCGTCCTGATCGGTGATTCCCTCGCTCGCGTCGATAACCAGTACGAGCACATCGGCCCGGCGGATGGTTTCGAGAGCGCGGCCGACGGCGGCCTGCTCGAGCTCCCCGGCGACGCGCGTCCGGCGCCGAATTCCGGCGGTATCGATAAGCAGGAGGCGGCGCCCTTCGAAGGTGAGCGCAACGTCGAGCGTGTCGCGCGTCGTTCCGGGCATCTCGCTTACAATCGCGCGCTGGTAGCCGGAAAGCCGGTTGAGCAGCGAGGACTTGCCGACGTTGGGCCGCCCGATAAGCGCGACCTTGAGCTCGGGCTTTTCCTCGGGTACAGCCTCGCGCGCGGGAAGCCGCTCGGCAACCGCGTCGAGCAGTGCCCCGACGCCAAGCCCATGCGCCGCGGACAGGAAATAAAGCTTCTGCGCGCCGGCGGCATAGAACTCGGAGGCCGCGGCCTCCTGTCCGGGACGGTCTATCTTGTTGACCGCTATCAGCATCGGGCATCCCGTCTCGCGGATGAGCGCGAGCGCCTCGGCGTCGGCCTGGGAGAATCCCGCGCGCCCGTCGAACAGCATCACGACCACGTCGGCAACACCGACCGCGGCGAGCGCCTCGCGCACAACGCGTTCGGACATCGGCTCGCGCCCGCCGAGTTCCAGTCCGCCCGAATCGACAAGCACAAACTCGCGCCCGCCGTGCGAGACGCGGGCGAAATTAAGGTCGCGGGTGGTGCCGGGAATCGGGCTGGTCAGCGCGCGCCGTCCGCCGGCGATGCGGTTGAACAGCGTGGATTTGCCCGCATTGGCGCGGCCGACCAGAACGACGCACGGAAGACCGCCGGCAAGCGCAACCTCGGCGGCGGACGGCGCCGGCCGGCGTCCTGGCTTTTCGAGCGCGGTCACGTTCCGATTCCCATCTCCTCAAGCTTGCGCAGGTTTCTGGTCCAGTGCGGATCGACCTTGACGTGAAGCTCAAGAAACACCTTACACCCGAGGATCTCCTCGAGTTCGAGCCGCGCCGCAGTGCCGATTTCCTTGATCATGCGGCCGCCCGCGCCGATCACGATCGCCTTGTGCGAGTCGCGTTCGACGACGATGACCGCGGAGATCCTGATGAGCCTGCGCTCGGGCTCCTCGACGAACTGCTCGACCCGGACCGCGCTGGTAAAGGGAATTTCCTCGTGAACCTTGAGGAACAGTTTCTCCCTGATAATTTCGCCCGCGAGCATCCGCTCGCTCTGGTCTGTGTACTCGTCCTCGGGCATCAGGGACGGTCCTTCGGGCAGCAGGTTCTTTATCGTCCGAAGCAGCTCGGCGGCATTCTCGCCGGTCAACGCGCTTACCGGCACGATCTCGGCGTCAGGAGCGGCTTCGCGGCACTGCTCGAGCATCGGCAGCATCCGCTCGCGTCCGAGCAGATCGATCTTGTTGACCGCGAGCACCCGGGGGCGGGCGATCGTGTTCATCTCGGCGATAAACGCGCGGTCGCGGCGATCGAGTTCAGAGCCAGCCTCGACCACGCCCAGCAGGACGTCGCCCTCGGCAAGCGCGCGGCGCGCCGCCTCGACCATGCGGCGGTTAATCAGGCGCGGGTTCTCGTGGATGCCCGGCGTGTCGATAAAAACAACCTGGGCGTCGGGGCCGCTCAGGATTCCGAGCAGGCGGCGGCGGGTGGTCTGCGGTTTGGGGGTGACGATTGCAACCTTGTGGCCGACGAGGCGATTGACGAGGGTGGACTTTCCCACGTTCGAGCGCCCGCCGACTGCAACGAAGCCGCATCGATGCCTACTTTCCGCGTTCACGTAACTCGTCTTCAATCCGCATGAGCGCGGCGCGCGCCGCGGCCTGTTCACTCTGTTTCTTGCTACCGCCCTCCCCGACTCCCAGTTCGCGGCCCGCGATACGGATCCGGGTCGTGAAACGCTTGGCGTGGTCGGGACCGCGCGCGGAGATCAGTTCGTAGACGGGCTGCGCGCGGAAGCGGCGATAGGCTATTTCCTGAAGCTCGGTCTTGTAATCGCGCTCGGCGGCGGGACCGCCGATATCGTCGGCGAACAGCGACTCGACGACGCGCTGGGCAGGAGCCAGTCCACCGTCGACGTATATGGCGCCGATAACCGCCTCGAAGGCGGCGGCAAGGATTGAGATTTTCTCGCGCCCGCCGCTTTTCTCCTCGCCCTTGCCGAGCTTGAGCAGGTCGCCGATCCCAATAGCCTGGGCCTTCAGGGCAAGAGTGCGGCCGTTGACGATCGAGGCGCGCTGTTTGGACAGCGGGCCCTCCTTCGCCTCGGGGAAACGGCGCATCAGCATATCGGCAATGGCCAAATCGAGAACCGCGTCGCCAAGGAATTCAAGGCGCTCGTAATGCGCGTCGCTTCCGATCGCAGCGCTGGGATGGGTAAGCGCGGTCATTAGAAGCTGCGGGCGAGCAAACCTGTACCCCAGTCTGGTTTCGAGTTCGGCTGTAGCGGTCTGGGCGGACTCAGTTGGCTTCGGCTCGGGCGGCGTCGCGGCTCTGAACCGAAACAATCTGCCCAACCACCTGGGCGCCTTCGACAAACGAAGCCTCCACCTCAACTTCTTGGTTGCTCAAGCCGGAGGGACCGCAGGTCGACACCCGCACGTAGTTGCGGCTATAGCCTCCAATCCCCCCGTCCTGCCTTTGTTCCTCAAGTAACACTTTAAGTCGATGTCCGACGAAACGCTGCAGGAAAGCCGCGCGTTTTCGTTCTCCAACCTCGCGCATCGCGGCGGCGCGGCGCTTTATCTCGGCCGGATTCACCTTGCCGGGCATCTTGGCCGCAGTGGTTCCGGCCCTGACCGCGTAGGGAAAAACGTGCAGGTACGCGAACGGGAGGCTTTCAACAAACCTGATCGAAGCCTCGAATTCCTGCACGCTCTCGCCTGGAAATCCAACGATAAGGTCGGTCCCGATGGCCGCGTCAGGCATCGCCTCAAGCGCGCGCTCGACCCGATCGCGGTAGAAGGCGGTATCGTATCGTCGGCGCATCGCCCTGAGCACCCGGTCTTCTCCCGCCTGGAGCGGCAAATGAAGATGCGGACAGAACTTCTTGCTTGATCCAATTATAGCGATTATCCGGTCGCTTAGCTCTTCCGGGTCGAGCGAGCTGACTCGGATTCGCCCAATTGGAGAGCGCTCGGCGACCATCTCCAGCAGTTGCGCCAGTTCGACCGGCGGGTCGAGATCCCGCCCGTAGCCGCCCAGGTGGACGCCAGAGAGGATGACTTCCTTGAAGCCGCGCTCATGGAGCTGGTCGAGCGCGTCGATTACCCGGCGCGGTTCCACGCTGCGCGAGGCGCCGCGCGAAACCGGCACGATACAGAAGCTGCAAAACTGATCGCATCCCTCCTGCAGCTTGAGGAACGCGCGCGTCTGCCCCTCCATCGCAACGCCCCTGAGCTCGATCTCTCCGCGCACCTTGCGCAGGTTGGAGACCATCACCCGCTCCGGCGCGTCGCCCAGAACGGCGCGTTCCACGTCATCCGGCCGCGCAAGGCCGACCACCGCGTCAACTTCGTGAGCGCGCGAAAGCGCCTCCGGATTGGCCTGCGCGAAGCACCCGGTCATGACAACCCGCGCCGCGGGATTGAGTCGGCGCGCGCGCCGGGCGAGCCTCAGGCTCTCCGCGTCGGCCCGGTCGGTAACCGTGCAGGTGTTGACTATATAGACGTCGGCCGGCTGGTCGAAATCGCACCGGATGAGCCCGCGCGCAGCAAGGCGCGACTCGATCATCGCCGAGTCGTACTGGTTGACCTTGCATCCGAGTGTCGCAATCGCAAAACGCATCGCGCAGCTATCCTTCAATTGCCCTTTCGATAAACCCGCCGCCCACGACTTCGTCGCCACGGTAGAACACGCACGCCTGCCCGGGCGTAACCGCGGGAGCCGGCGAGCGAAAGCGGAGCTCCGCGCGCTCGGCGCCGTCCATCGAAAGTACGGCGGGCAGGGCCGGATGACGGTAGCGAATCTTCGCCTCGACCTCCACCGCGCCGTCGCGGCAAAGCTCGGGATCGACGAGATTGACCCGGTTTGCGACCAGCCCCGCGCATCGCAGCGCCTCGCGGCTTGCGACCACGACGTCGCCGCTTTCGGGTCTTATCTCGCGCACGTAAAGGGGCTCGCCCGCGGCGATTCCGAGGCCACGGCGCTGGCCGATTGTGAAGCGATGCATCCCGGCGTGTTTGGCGAGAACCTTGCCTTGAGGATCGACGACGCGGCCGGGGCGAATCCTCTCGCGCGCAGCGGCGCGCTCAACGAAGCGCGCGTAATCGCCGTCGGCGACGAAGCATATCTCCTGGCTTTCCGGCTTGTCGGCGTTGGCAAGGCCGAGTTCCCGCGCGCGGGCGCGCACCTCGGCCTTGGTCATCGCGCCGAGCGGAAAAAGCGTGCGCGAAAGCTCGGCCTGTCCGAGCGTGAACAGGAAGTATGACTGATCCTTGGTCGAATCCGCCGCACGCATGAGACGATAGCGGCCGTCGGCGCCGCGCTCGATTCGCGCGTAATGACCGGTTGCGACGAAATCGGCGCCAAGCGCGCGCGCCCTGCTCCACAGGCGGTCGAACTTGATCTCGCGGTTGCACATCACGCACGGATTCGGGGTGCGCCCGTCGAGATATTCGTTGACGAAATTCCGTATCACGCGCACGGCGAAGTCCTCGCGCAGGTCGACGACGTAGAACGGGAAGTTCATCCGCTCCGCCACGCGACGAGCGTCCTCGAAATCGTCGTGCGAACAGCAGGTGGCCCGCCGGCGCGCGATTGACCCGGGCGCCTCGGGCGCAAGCCTCATTGCAACGCCGACCACGTCGTATCCGCGCTCGCGCAGAAGCGCCGCGGCAACCGAACTATCCACCCCGCCCGACATCGCAACCAGAATCCGCACGCTCATCGGACGGCCTCCGCCGCTTCGCTACGCGGCGCCGGCTCGGATTCGGCCACTCGCCGCCACACGCGGACGATTATTTCCGAGGCGCGCTCGACGTCCTCATCGGTGGTGTTCCATCCGAGGCTGAGGCGCAGCGAGCTTCGCGCCTCGGCCGCACTCAGGCCCATCGCAAGCAGGACGTGCGAAGGCTCAACCGCGCCGGCAGCGCACGCCGAGCCCATCGAGACTTGCACGCCCTCCAGGTCGAGCGCGATCAGCAGGCTCTCACCGAGAACGCCCGGAAAAGCAAGGTTGAGGGTATTGGCGATCCGGCCCGCGCGCGGCCCGTTAAGCCTAAGCCCCGGGATCGCGTCCGTCAGTCGCGCCAGCAACCGTTCGGCCAGCGCGGCAAGGCGCGCGGTCTCGCGCTCGAATTCACGCTCCACGGTTTCAGCCGCGGCACCGAACGCGACTGCGCCGAGCAGATTCTGCGTCCCGGCGCGAAGACCGCCCTCCTGAGCTCCGCCAACGGTTAGCGGCGCGAGTCGAGCCGGCTCGCGCACATAGAGGGCGCCGATTCCCGCCGGCGCTCCCAGCTTGTGCCCGCTGAGCGTCATCAGGTCGCATCCGAGTTCATCAACGGCAATTCGCACGCGTCCGGCGGCCTGCGCCGCATCGACATGGAAGAGCGCGCCGGCCTCTCGTGCGGCAGTCCCAACCGGAGCGAGTTCCTGAAGCGTGCCGACCTCCGCATTCGCCATCGCGAGCGTCACCAGCGCGGTGTTGCGATCGATCGCCTCGACAATCCGCCCGGGTGCAATTCGTCCGTCGCGGCCGGGCATGACGCGAACTATCTCGAATCCGCTCGATTCCAGCTCCGAAAGCGGCGCAAGAACCGAGGAGTGCTCGATCGCCGAACTCACGATCCGACGCCGCGCACGGTGCGCCTTTGCGGCGCCGAAGATCGCCAGATTGTTCGACTCGGTCCCGCCGCTGGTGAAGACGATCCGGCGCGGCTCTGCGCGAATCAGACGCGCAACGCTGGCGCGCGCGCGCTCGAGCGCCCGGCGCGCACGCTGACCGGCGCGATGGACCGACGAGGGATTTCCGCCCTCGTCGTCAAGGAATCGCTCGATCGCCGCGCGCACCTGCGGTCTGACGGGAGCGCCGGCGTTATGGTCGAGATAGATAGTCATCGCATGGCAATTCTGCTTCTGAAAGAAATATTAGGTTAGCTTATCGGGCTAGGATGCGAAAGAAGGCAGGTGGCGGCGCGGCCAGGCGCTCCGAACGCATGAACAACCGGAGCTTTAGCGTTGCTTGGGATCGGGAGGCGGAGGTTCAGGATGCACCGACGGCTCGCTTAGGCGGCCGTCGACCGAGGCGAGTTTGTCTTCAAGGCAGTCCTGGCGTTCCTCTATTTCGGCAAGTCGGACGCTCATGCGGTTGATGCGGTCAACGAGCTGGTTCATCGCGCGCGCGACCGGATCGGGGAGCTTGCGATGCTCGAGTTCGAGGACGTCCTGGCGCGCGCTCTGGCCCTCGATCACCTTGCCCGGTATTCCGACTACCGTGGAATAGGGCGGCGCGTCGAGAACCACAACCGCGCCCGCTCCAATCCTGCTTCCGCGCCCGATCCGCACGGGACCGATCACGCAGGCGCCGGCGCTTATCATCACGTGGTCTTCGATAGTGGGGTGGCGCTTTTCCTTCTTGAGGCTTGTACCGCCCAGGGTCACCCCCTGGTAAATAAGAACATCGTCGCCGATCTCGGTAGTCTCGCCGATCACGACACCCATGCCGTGGTCGATAAACAAGCGCCGGCCGATCTTTGCGCCGGGATGGATTTCGATCCCGGTCATCCATCGGGAGAATTCACTTACCAGGCGGCCGAGGAGCTTCAGGTGATGGTTCCACAGCCAGTGGGCGAAGCGATGGGCCCAGATAGCATGAAGGCCCGGGTAGGTGAGTATCACCTCCAGGGTGGTTCGCGCGGCAGGGTCGTGGTCGAACGCTGCCTGGATATCTTCACGCATGCGCGCGAGAATGCCCATCGGTTCACCCTGGTCCGCCGCCGACGGAGCCGTCCTCAGGCTCCCGACTGGGCGGACTCGCCGCGCGTGGCGGCGCGCTTCGAGCGAGGCCGGGAATTGGCGACGGCCGGATGCGCCTTGACGCGAGGCTTCACATTATCCTTGTGGAGCTTGTATTCGACAGAGTCAACCAGGGCCTGCCAGCTCGCATCGACCACGTTGGCCGACACGCCCACCGTGCCCCATCGCCGTTTTCCGTCGCTCGATTCGATTAGGACGCGGACCCGGGCGCCGGTGCCTCCCGCGCCGCCGTTGCTGAGCACGCGGACCTTGTAGTCGCTCAGTTCCATCGCCTCGAGGCACGGATAGTAGGGAACAAGTGCCTGGCGCAGCGCCGAGTCGAGCGCATTGACCGGGCCGTTGCCGATCGCCGCGGTGCGCGAGCGCCTGCCGTCGGGCCCCTCAATAACCACGACCGCCTCGCTGAAGGGCGCCTGGTCTTCGTGCCACTTGTCGTCGAACACGCGGAAGCTCACGAACTTGAAGTACTCGCGGGCGAAGCCGAGCGTCCGCAGCATCAGGAGCTCGAACGACGCGTCGGCGCCTTCGAACGAATAGCCCTCGCTTTCGAGGCGTTTCAGTTCGTCGAGCAGATGTCCTATCTTCTCGTTGTTCTGCTCGATATCGAGGCCGAACTCCCTGCTCTTGTAAACGATATTGGCGCGCCCGGAGAGTTCGGAGAGAAGCACGCGGCGATCGTTGCCGACCAGCGCGGGGTCGACGTGCTCGTAGGTGCGCGCGTCGCGCTGAATCCCGGAGACATGAAGTCCCGCCTTGTGCGCGAAGGCGCTTCGCCCGACGTAGGGCTGGCGCGGATGCGGCGTGATGTTGGCCAGCTCATACACCAGCATCGAGACTTCCTGCAGCGTCTTCAATTTCTGCGGCGCGACGCACTGGTAGCCGAGCTTCAGTTGCAGGTCGGGGATGATCGAAACCAGGTTGGCGTTGCCGCATCGCTCGCCAAGCCCGTTGATCGTGCCCTGGACCTGGATCGCACCGGCCCGCACGGCGGCAATCGAATTCGCCACCGCGACCTCGGAGTCGTTATGGCAATGGATTCCGAGCGGGCATTTCACGGTTTCGGCCGCAACCCGCACGGCGTCCTCAATTTCGTGAGGCAGCCGTCCGCCGTTGGTGTCACACAGGCAGATGAGGTCCGCGCCCGCGTCTTGCGCCGCACGCAGGCACGCCAGCGCGAAGTCGGGATTGTTGTAGTAGCCGTCGAAAAAATGCTCGGCGTCGAAGATCGCCTCGTCGACGTGCTTCTTCAGAAAGGCGATCGTGTCGTGAAGGATTTCGAGGTTCGCCTGGTTGGAAATCCTCAGCGCCTCGCGCACGTGGAGGTCCCAGGTCTTGCCGACCACCGTCGCGACCGGGGTATCAGCCTTGAGCAGCAGATGAAGATTGCGGTCCTGCGAGGCCTTGATGTTGGCGCGCCGAGTCGAACCGAACGCGGCAATGCGCGCGTGCTTGAGGCGCGCCTTCTTCACCGCGCGGAAGAAGGCGGCATCACGCTCGTTGGAGCCCGGCCATCCCCCCTCGATATAATCCACGCCGAGATCGTCGAGCTTTCTTGCGATCTGGACCTTGTCCTCCACCGTGAGCGACACGTCCTCGGACTGGCACCCGTCGCGCAGCGTCGTGTCGTAGATTTGTATTTTCTTTCCCGCCGCCATCGCTCAAACCGTTTCCGACGCGTTATCCGCGCCGCCCAGGAAGGCGTCGTGCAGCGCCCGCATCGCAAGCTCGCCGTACTTCGCGTTTACCACCACCGAGACTTTTATCTCCGAAGTCGCGATCATCTCGATATTGATCCGCTCGTCGGACAGCACCCGGAACATCGTGGCGGCCACTCCCGCATGGGTGCGCATCCCAAGCCCGACAATTGAGACTTTCGCCACCGGATCCTCATGGCGCACGCCCCGGGCGCCGATCTCGCCGGCAACCCGCTTTACGATATCGAGGGCACGGCGCAAATCGTCGCGCGCAACCGTAAAAGTCATATCCGTGCGTCCGTCGGCGCTCGCGTTCTGGATAATCATGTCGACCACGATTCCGGCGTCGGCAATGGGACCGAAGATCCTGGCCGCAAGGCCGGGACGGTCCTCGACTCCCGCCAGCGTAATCTTGCTTTGGTTCTGATCGAGAGTGACTCCCGAGACCAGTACGTCTTCCATCGAATGATCACCTTGGCCCACCCAGGTTCCCTCCGCCGAACTGAAACTGGAACGCACCACCAGGGGTACATTGTATCGCTGCGCGAGTTCAACCGAGCGCAATTGCAGCACTTTGGCGCCCAGCCCGGCCATCTCCATCATCTCGTCGTACGAGATGCGTACCAGTTTTCGCGCGCCAGGCACGATATTCGGATCCGCTGTGTAGACCCCCTCGACGTCCGTATAGATTTCGCACAGGTCCGCGTGAAGCGCCGCGGCAAGCGCAACCGCTGTCAGGTCCGACGCGCCACGCCCAAGCGTCGTGATGTCGCCGGCCGGGTCCACGCCCTGGTAGCCCGCAACCACGGCTATCATGCCGTCGTCGAGCGCACGTCTTACCCGCTCGGACTCGACGGACCTGATGCGCGCACGGCCGTGATTCGAGTCGGTCGCGATGCGGAGCTGATGGGCCAGGAACGAGACGGCCGGGTATCCGAGCGCTTCGAGCCGAATCGCCAGCAGCGCCGCCGAGACCTGCTCTCCGGTCGAGACCAGAACGTCGGTCTCGCGCGGGTTCGGCACATCGCTCAGTTCCTGAGCGAGCTTGAACAGGCGATTAGTCTCGCCCGCCATCGCGGACACGACCACCACCAGGTCGTTGCCGCGTTTGCGGCTTTCAACGACACGTTCGGCTACCGCCTTGATCCGCTCGATCGAGCCGACCGACGTGCCACCATACTTCTGAACAACCAGACTCATCGTGCAGGGAGTCCCAAACTGCGCACTTTTGCGAGTAAAGGCTAATTATGATGATAAACCAGGACCCAGACCAGAGGGCTTTCGGCCTGCGCCGGATCGGGGGCAACAAGCCCGGTTTCATGAAAAGCGGCGTCTAAGCTCGCCAACCAGCGCGTGATAGCGTGAACCCCCGGCGCGAAATTCTATCCGCCGGCTGCTCGCCCCGGCGTAACTGATCCTAATCGACAGCGTCTCCAGCTCGCTCGCTTCCTGCAGGCGCTCGAACCATTCGACCGCCGCCACGGCGTCCGAGAACAGGTATTCGCGCAGGCCCATGTCGTCAAGGGTTGGCGCTTCGAGACGGTAGAGATCGATATGGTAGAGACCGAGACGGCCGTGATGCTCCTGGATCATGGTGAAAGTGGGGCTGAGAATATCCTCTTCGCGCAGCCTGAGCCCGCGCGCGAGCCCCTTGATAAAGCAGGTTTTGCCGGCGCCCAGTTCGCCGGTCAGCCCGATAAGCTCACCGCCCCGGAGAAGCGAGGCAAGCCGCCTCCCCCAGGCCTTGGTTTCCCGGGGTGAATTGCTCTCGACGACGAAAAGGACTTCGTCGCCTGAATCGGTGGGGAATCTGGATGCTTCGCTCATCGTCACAAATGCGCGGTGTCTGAGTTGCGTTGTCATTATAGCGCGCTTACGAGGCTAGCGCTTCGCGCGCGCCGGGAATTTCGTCGATAAGATCGCCCGCCAGATAACCCACCTGCCCGATGCGTTTTGCGGCGCGGTCCGCCGCATAGCCATGCAGGAAGACCCCGAGCGCCAGCGCATCGAGCGCCTTCAACCCCTGCCCCATCAGCGCGCCGACCATCCCGGAGAGCGCATCGCCCATCCCCGGCGAGCCCATCCCGGGATTCCCGGTCGAATTGACATAAACCTCGCCCGCAGGTCCGCAGACAACCGAGCGCGCGCCCTTTAACAGCACGACTGCACAGGTGCGCCGTGAGAGAGCTCGCGCCGCGCTTATCCGGTCGGCGTTTACCACGCTGGTGGAACTTCCTAACAGACGGGCCATCTCGCCCGGGTGAGGCGTCACCACGACCGGGCCGCGCGCCTCGCGCAGCCGCTCGCACCCAAGCCGCGCGAGCGCGTTCAGTGCGTCCGCGTCCAGCAGCATCGGACGCCCGGGCGCGACCCCGTGCACAATCAGCCATTCGACCAGCCGCTCGCTGTCCTCGCTCACTCCGATTCCGGGACCGGCGACCAGTGCGTCCTTGCCCTCAACCAGCGCCGACAGCACGCCCGCGGCTGCCTCGGCGTCGAAATGTCCGTGGCGATCGGGTATCGGCTCGGTCATCAACTCGGCCTGCCCCGCAGCAACGATGTCCGCGACGCATTGCGGAATCGCCGCCGTCACGAGACCAGCGCCTGTTCGCAGGGCAGCGCGCGAGGCAAGCAACGCCGCGCCGCTCTTGCCGCGCCCTCCGGCGATCACCATCACGTGCCCGTTTTGCCCCTTGTGCGAGTTCATCGGACGCCGCCCAATGAAGCCGCGCACGTCGGCAGCCTCGAGAAAGCGTCCGCGCGGGGCGATATCCTCGATCGCAGAGGGTGCAAATCCGATTTCGGCGATTCGAAGCTCACCGCAGTATTCCGCGCCCGGATAGGAAACGTGCCCGAACTTGGCGAAGCCGAACGTGACCGTCATCGAGGCGCGCACCGCCGCACCCATCACCGCGCCCGTGTCGGAGTTCACGCCCGAGGCGATATCCACGGCGACAGTGGGAACGCCAAGCGAGTTGGTCATCTCGAGCGCCTTGCGCGGCAGTCCCGCCACTTCCGCATTGAGCCCGGTGCCGAAGACCGCATCGATTACCGCGCCGGGGCGGTTCGCAAATTCGCGCGCGAGCGTCTCTTCCGATTCGGCCTCGGCGACGCGCGCCCCGCTTGCGATATAATCCGAGAGAGCGCGCGCCGCGTCGCCCTTGAGTTGCGAGCACCTGCCCAGCAACACGGTCCGCACCGCAATTCCTTCCTGGCGAAGCTTTCGCGCGGCAACCATCCCGTCGCCGCCGTTGTTGCCTTTGCCTGCAACGACGAGCACGCCCGGGCGCAGCGCCTCGCCGTAGCGTTCGATCGCCGCAAGCGCTACCGCCTCGCCCGCGCGGGTCATCAGCGAGTACGACGCGACACCGTATTTCTCCTGGCTCAGGCGGTCGAGTTCGCGGCTTTCCGAGGCGCTGAGAAGTATCATCGTGGATGCCCTGGTACGCTCCAAATACTATCAAAACCGGACGCAGGAGCGGATGGCGGTAAAGGCGGTTCGGCTTCGGCCGATTGCGCGCTCGTGCCCCGAGGCTTAGCCTTGATCGCATCCGCACATGGTCCGTCTCAGTGTGAACGTCAACAAGATAGCGCTGCTGCGCAACGCGCGCGGCGGTGACATTCCGAACCTGCTCAAGGCCGTGCGCACGTGTCTGGAGGCGGGATGCCACGGTATCACGGTTCATCCCCGCCCCGACGAGCGCCATATCCGCCGTAGCGACGTGTACGAGGTCGCTCCGGTCGTAATGAACGAGTACGGGCGCGAGTTCAACGTCGAAGGTTATCCGAGTCCCGAATTTCTCGATCTGGTGTGCGCGGTCAAGCCGACGCAGGTCACGCTGGTACCAGACGCGCCCGACGTGCTCACCTCGAACCAGGGATGGGCGCTCGACGAACGCACCGCATGGCTTCGCGACGTCATAAGGCGCCTGACCGAGGGCGGGATGCGCGTCAGCCTGTTCGTTGAGCCGCAGGAGGAAACGGTGCGACAGGCGAAGGACTTCGGTGCGAACCGGGTCGAGCTTTACACCGGGCCGTACGCCATGGCGTTCGGGACACGCGAGGGCAGAGCGATCCTGAAGCGTCATCGCGAGGCCGCACTGGTCGCCAAAACCGTCGGACTCGGCCTCAACGCGGGCCACGACCTCAACCTTGACAATCTTCCCGCCTACGTGAAAACCGTGCCCGGACTGCTCGAGACGTCGATCGGGCAGGCGCTCATAGCCGACGCGCTTTACTACGGGCTCAAACGCACGATCAGGATGTACCTGAAGGCGCTCGGCTCCAGGCCCGCCGTGCTCAGACGCGCCAAGCCCGGCTCCGCCGCAAGGAAACACCCTGCGCACTCAGCCTCACGCGGACGCTAGGCGCCAACTCGTCTCTGGATTGCCGCGCCGATCTCGCGGGCAAGCGCGCTTATCTGCGCGTGATCCTCACCTTCGACCATGACGCGCGCAAGCATCTCGGTGCCCGAGTAACGGACCAGGAGCCGTCCGCTTCCGCCAAGGCGCGCTTCGGCCTCGGCGATCGCGCCGGCAACCTCCGGCATTTCGCTGAGCGGCACGCGCTCGCGCACACGGACGTTTTCCAGAACCTGGGGCACACGACGCATCGCGCGCAGCTCGCTGAGCGGTTTTCCCGACCCAGCCATCTGCGACAGAACCATCAGAGCCGAAATGAGGCCGTCGCCGGTGGTCGAATGGTCCATGAAAATCACGTGCCCCGACTGCTCGCCGCCGAGGTTGTAGGAATTCGCGCGCATCTCGCGCACCACCGCGGGATCGCCAACTTCCGTGCGCACCAGCCTGATCCCGGCCCGGCGCAGCGAAAGTTCGAGTCCGAAGTTGCTCATGACCGTGGCAACCACGGTATTGTTGTGAAGCGTTGCGGCCCGGCTCATCTGCCGCGCCATCAGTGCCATCACGTCATCGCCGTCGAACAGTTCGCCGCGCTCGTCGACCAGGATCGCGCGGTCGCCGTCGCCGTCGAGCGCGATCCCGACGTGGCATCGCTCGCGCACGACGGTTTCGCGAAGCGCGTCAGTATGAACCGCGCCGCATCCGAGATTGATATTGGTGCCGTCCGGCTCAACGCCGAGCGCGACGACCTCTGCGCCGAGCTCTTCGAGCGCTTCGGGCCCGACCCGGTAGGCCGCGCCGTTTGCGCAATCAATGGCGACTTTAAGGCCGTCGAAAGTGACGTCGCGCGGCACGCAGGTCTTGAGGAACACCAGGTAGCGTCCGAGCGCGTCGTCGATACGCGCGGCCTTGCCGATATCGCCGGCGGTTGCGCGCGCGCGGGCGAGCACGGTGTCGTCGAAGACGAGGTCCTCGATACGCTGCTCGATATCGTCGTCAAGCTTGAAGCCGTCGCGCGAGAAAAACTTGATCCCGTTGTCCTGAAACGGGTTGTGCGAGGCCGAAATGACCACTCCCGCGTCGGCGCGCATGCTGCGGGTGAGAAAGGCGATTGCTGGTGTCGGAAGCGGTCCGACCAGCCACACGTCCACACCCATCGAGCAAATTCCCGAGGCGATCGCCGTCTCCAGCATGTAGCCGGAGAGCCGGGTATCCTTGCCAATGAGGATTCGGCGATGACGTCCGGCGCGGTCTTTGAAGACATGGGCGAGCGCGCGCCCGAGCCGAAGCGCAGTTTCGGGCGTGATCGGCTCTTCATTGGCCACGCCTCTGATTCCGTCAGTACCGAACAACCTGCGACGCGTACCCATTCCTTCAGTTCCTGGAAATCTTCTCGCGATAGAGCCTCAGTTTAGCCGTATCCGGTGACTGGCGCACCAGCTGGACGCCGCCGGGCAGATTGACCTGAACCGCGACCGAATGAAGGCCGGGACGGAGGTCTTTCGCCTCGACGTAGAGAAGGCCGTCGGAGTTGAGTCGCGCGAGCAGCAATTCCGGGCCGCGAACGGTAACCGCGCCGCTCTTCGGCACGATCCGGTACTTGTAGCTGCTGTCCCTGACCTGAAGCGCGACGTTGCGAAACTCGCGGTCAGCGACCTTCTGGGTAACAGTGACGCTGGCCTCTACCTTGGCGACGGAAAGCACAACCCCGGGTCCCCTGGGACTCCTGAGAGCGACCGTGCGCTCAACGTCGGCGGTAGCTCCGGTCACGTCGATCGGATCGCTGGAGATCGCTTCGAGCGCATCGACGTAGCGGCTCGGGCCGATCACCCTGACCGCCGGGGGCTGCACCTGGACGGACTGCACGGTATAGCCCTTGGCAACTTCGCCCTGGACGACCAGGCGCACGGGGACGTCCCGCCGCACCATACGGTCCACGTCAAGCATCACGTTCGAGGGTGAGACGCTGGTCACGCTGGTCTGTCGCGGAACGTCAAACATCGCCGGTGTGATCTTGAACGACGCCTGGCCGGGTCCGATCGAAGACAGGTCGAGCTTGACCGCGAGACGCTCGGGATCGAGCAGCGAAAGCAGCGTGCGCGGCCCCATCACCTGGATTTTGACGAAGTCGATGGGATGGTTGACGATAACGAGTCCCTGGGCGAGGCCGTGATAGGTGACCGGCACCTGCATCGACTCGATCGCGCTGCGCTGGCCGGCATTGACGAAGGTCCAAAGCCCGATTGCGATCACGAGCGAAAGAATCTTCAGTCCGATGTTCCTGCGCATGCGCCGCCATGGCGCACCCACCAGCGACTGACGCGCGGGACTCTGCCGCTCGGCGGTGCGCGCCTGGGGCTTTTGCTGTTGCGCAGCCTTGCCGGATGTTTGCTCGGCGATGCTCATGCCAGAAGTCTGCGCAGCTCGCTCAGCAACTCCGAGGGTTCGAGTCCCCGTTGGAGCTGGCCGTTTCGCGCAATCGAGATGGTGCCGTCCTCCTCCGAGACCACGAGCACGACCGCGTCAGTATCCTCGGTCATGCCGATCGCCGCACGATGGCGGGTGCCCAGCGCAAGGCTCACGTTGGGGTTCGAGGAGAGCGGCAGCACACACGAGGCGGCCAATATCTGATCGCCCTTGATTATCACCGCCCCGTCATGAAGCGGCGAGCCGCGCATGAAAATCGTTTCGAGCAGCTCGGGCGAGACCCGGCTGTAGAGCAGCCGTCCGGTTTCGACGAACTCGTTCAGGCCGTCCTCCTGCTCAATAACGATAAGCGCCCCTATTCTGCGCGCCGAGAGCCACGCCGCCGCCATCGCAAGCTCTTCGGCTATTCCGGCGCTGGTCACGCGCGCGCCGAAGAACGGTCCCGCTCCGACCCGGGTGAGCGCGCGCCTGATATCGGCCTGAAAAATCACCACCAGGATAACGAACAGGGAGCCGAGGAAATTATTGAGCAGCCAGTTTAGCGTGAACAGCCCCAACACCTGGGACGCGACGTACGCGATTCCGACGATCGCCAGCCCCACCACCATCTGCATCGTCCGCGTTCCCCGGATGAGGAGCGCGATCCGGTAGATCACGTACGCGACGATCAGGATATCGATAATGTCCTGCCATCGTGGCGCAGGCAGCACCGGCAGATAATGATGCATCGAAGGCAGCCTACCTCTCAGCGTCGGCGCCGGCCGGCCATCGCCGACGCCATCGCGATCGCGGCGCGGGCCGCGCCCGGTTCGTGAACCCGCACGATCGAGGCTCCCGCGGCGACCGCGAGCGCGCTTACTGCCGCACTTGCGTAGCTTACCGCAGCGGGATCGGCTCCCGCGATTCGCCGTATGAAGCTCTTGCGCGAAGCCCCTATCAATACCGGATAGCCGAGGGTGCAGAGCTGCGGCAAGGCGGCCAACAGTGCAAGGTTGTGGTTGGCGGTCTTTGCGAAACCCAGACCGGGATCGACGATGATGCGCGAGCGCTTGATCCCGGCCTTCTCGGCCCACGCCGCACGCGCCTTGAGCCATCTCCGCACCTGCGCGACCACGTCACGATAACGAGCGAGCCGCATCATCGTTTGCGGCGTCCCGCGCATATGCATTATCACCACTGCCGCGTCAGCCTCCGCCACGGTCTCAACCATCGCCGGATCGAAGACGAGACCGCTTACGTCGTTGACGATTCGCGCTCCAGCCGAAAGCGCCGCCCGCGCCACCGCCGCCTTGCGCGTGTCGATCGAAACGGGAGTCCGAGCGCGCTCGGCAAGCGCCTCGATAACAGGGATCACCCGCGCGAGCTCTTCGTCCACCGGAACTTCGCGCGCTCCCGGGCGGGTCGATTCGCCGCCCACGTCGACAATATCCGCGCCGGCCCGGATTAACTCCAGCCCGTGCGCGATCGCGCGGTCGCGGTGGAAGTAGTTACCCCCATCGGAAAACGAATCGGGCGTTACATTGAGAACGCCCATCACGGCGGGCAGGCGAATCGTCAGGTTGCCCTTGAGTCTGAGCAATCCAGGACGCCGCGGCTCATTTGGTCTGACGGGCGCAGGCGCGAGGTTCATTCACGAGCATCGGCGAACGCGCACCGCAAACCGGATATCCTTTCCGCTCCCCTTAACCGGTTCGGTCAGGCCAGGACCGGTTTCGGCGGAATCGGTCCGACCGGAGCTGGCTCTGGCTGCTTGGCCGGTTCCTTGGCGTCAGATGCCGGGGCGGGCCTGGACACGGCTTCGACGGTGACGGGACGTCCAGGCTCGCGTCCCTCACGGCACGCGTTCAGAATTTCCACCACTTCGGAGCCGTCGAGCACTTCCTTTTCGAGCAACTGTTCCGCTACCGCGTGCAGCGCCTTGATATTCTCAGCAAGAAGACTGCGTGCCCGCTGATAGGATTCCTCGACGATTCGGCGCACCTCGCGATCGATCTCAACCGCGGTATGCTCTGAGTAATCGCGCTGATGGCCGATATCACGCCCGAGGAATACCTGCTCTTCGCGCCGTCCGAAGGTCATCGGGCCAAGCTCCTTGCTCATGCCCCATTCGCACACCATCTTGCGCGCGAGCAAGGTCGCCTTCTCGATGTCGTCGCCAGCGCCGGTCGTCATGTGGCCGAAGATTAGCTCCTCGGCCGCCCGCCCGCCGAACATCATGGCAAGCCGCGTCATCAGGTAATCGCGCGAATAGGTATGCCGGTCATCGGTCGGCAGTTGCTGGGTCACGCCCAGCGCCATCCCGCGCGGAATTATCGTCACCTTATGGACCGGGTCAGCTCCCGGCAGCAGAATCGCAACCAGCGCGTGGCCCGATTCGTGATAGGCCGTGTTGCGCCGTTCCTCGACCGACATCACCATGGAGCGGCGCTCGGCGCCCATCAGCACCTTGTCCTTGGCCAGCTCGAAGTCGATCATCTCGACCTTTTCCTTGTTGCGCCGGGCCGCAAGCAGGGCAGCTTCGTTGACAAGGTTTTCCAGGTCGGCCCCCGAAAAGCCCGGGGTCGAGCGCGCGAGCTTTTCCAGCTCGACATTGTCGGCGAGCGGCACGCGATGGGTATGGACGCGCAGGATTCCCTCGCGCCCCTTCACGTCCGGCCGCGGCACCACCACCCGTCGGTCGAACCGGCCGGGCCTGAGCAGGGCTGGGTCAAGGACATCGGGGCGGTTGGTCGCGGCAACCAGGATTACGCCCTCGTTCGCCTCGAAGCCGTCCATCTCGACCAGCAACTGGTTGAGGGTCTGCTCACGCTCATCATGGCCGCCGCCAAGACCTGCGCCGCGATGGCGTCCGACGGCGTCGATCTCGTCTATAAAAATGATGCAAGGGGCATGTTTCTTGCCTTGCACGAAGAGATCGCGCACGCGCGACGCGCCCACGCCGACGAACATCTCGACAAAATCCGATCCCGAAATGGAGAAGAACGGTACACCCGCCTCACCCGCAATCGCGCGGGCCAGCAGGGTTTTGCCGGTTCCGGGCGATCCGACCAACAGGACTCCCTTCGGGATCCTGCCGCCGAGACGCGTGAAGCGCTTCGGATCACGAAGGAACTGGATTATCTCCTCCAGTTCCTCCTTCGCCTCGTCCACTCCCGCCACGTCGGCGAAGGTGACCTTGTGAGTGCTCTCGGTCAAAAGCTTGGCGCGACTCTTCCCGAACGACATCGCCTTGCCGCCGCCAACCTGCATCTGGCGCATGAAGAATATCCACACGCCGATCAGGAGCAGCATCGGGAGCCACTGCACCAGCAGGGTTACCCACCATGAGTCGCCCTCGGCCGGTTTGGCCGCGATTTTGACGTTCTTCGCGCGAAGAGTTGCAACCAGGTTGGGGTCGGCCGGCGCGTAGGTTTTGAAATGCTCGCCGGAAGTGGTCACACCCTCGATAGAGTTGCCCTGGATAGTGACCTTCGAGACCTCACCCTTTTCGACCTGGTTGAGGAAGTCCGAGAAAATTATTTCGGGGCGATGCGTCTGCTGGCGGCTGAAAATATTGAACAGCAGCAGAAACATCAGGCCCAGAACGAGCCATAGCGCAATACTGCGGGAAAACTGGTTCATCCCAACTAACAGGCTACCATGCGTGTTAAATAGTTCGCAACGGCGCTTATTCTCCCTTGCGAGCAGGCATTAAAGTCGATGCGCAGTCAGTCGTAGCACAGTCTCGGTGCTCTCGCCCACCCGCGCCTTGCTGGCGCGCGTCAGTCCCGGAAGCCATACGATCTCGCCGCCCGATTCGATCACCGGAAACGTCATCCGTTCGGCCCTGGGAACCCGCGCGTCGATAAAGATCTCGTTAACCTTGCGCCGACCCCGCATCCCGAGCGGGTTTAGCCGGTCCCCGGGCTGGAAATTGCGCGCGACCAGGCCGTCCGGGATTTCGCGCACGTCAAACAGCGCCTCCATCTTGTTCGCCGGAAGCGATACCTCCCGCGCCGCAAGCGTCGCGGCTTCGAACTCGAAGCCCGCCTCGGGCACCACGGTCGTTCCTGACGGTGCAATTGCAGCCCGAAAGCACGGCCGCGCGGGAGCTTCCGCGCGACCGATAAGAAGCCTCTCGTACACGCGAACCACGCGCGTTCCGTGGGGCAGGTCGAGGGTTGCGTTGGGCGGCCCGTCGAGGCATAGCCGGCGAATCGCCTCGACATGCGCGCGTGAAATCCGGCGCAGGTCTCCGAGCCGCTTCTCCATGAACAGACGGACGAGCGCACGTTGGAGCGCGGGATGGAGCCGGGCGAAGCCCGCGATGCCGAGCGCGCCGTCCGCACCAATCCGCGCCGCGAACTCCCCGCCCGCCGCAATCCGGACGAAGCCGTCGAGTTCGCGCATCTCGTCGGCAAGCTCGCAAAGCCGCCCCGCGAGCCCCGGCGCGTACTCGCGCTCGAGCATTGGCAACAGTTCCATCCGCACCCGGTTGCGGAGGATCGCGGGCGACAGATTGGTGCTGTCGAATACGAAGTTCTCGCCAATTGCGTCCAGGTATTCGAGCACCTCGGCGCGCGTCACTGCCAGCATCGGGCGGATGATCCGGCCCGGCCCGCGCTCGCCCATCGCGGCTAGCCCTGCTGCGCCCGCGCCGCGCAACAGGCGCAGCATCACGGTCTCAGCCTGATCGTCGGCCTGATGGGCAAGCGCCAGGTAATCCGCGCCCCGCTCCTTCACGACTCGCTCGAAGAACCGGTAGCGATATTCGCGTGCGCGCTCTTCGAGATTTGGCATTCCCGCGCGAAGCCCCCGGGCGCGTTCGACTTCAAGATCAATTCCGAGTCTCTCGCACAGCGCGCGCACGAACCTCTCGTCGCGCTCGGACTCCTCGCCTCGGATGCGATGGTTGAGATGGACGGCGGCGAGCCGATAGCCGAACTTGTCGCGGAGCGCGAGCAGCGCGCGCACCAGCGCAACGGAATCGCCACCGCCGGAAAGCGCCACCAGCACCAGCGCGCCCTGGCGTAGGCCGGTCCGCGAGAGCGCGCGGGTGACCTTGCGCAAAAGCTGCGTCTCGTGTTCGCAAGCCACTACAATGCAAAGCTATCCACGGTCACCACGCAGGGCAACGCGGGTCCTTCGATGCGGGGCACCGCCTGGCTAGTCGCGGCCGGTAAGCGTGTTCATCTGGTCGAGCAGATGGAGAATCACGCCGATGCCGGCGAGGTTGACGCCGAGTTCCTCGGCGAGGGTGCGGATAGTGCGGATTCGCCTGAGCGCGCTTTCGTCGTAGAGCGGCTCGGTGCGCCGTCCGACCTGGAGCATCGCCACCGGCGAGACAAACTCCTCGTACTCCCAGAGCATCAGTTGGCTTTCGGTTATTCCGCCGAGCCGGCACACGACCGACCGGCTCATGTAGCTTGCCGAGTTGGTCTTGGTGGTTTTTTGCCCGTTCCTTCGCGAGCGCGCCATCGCCCTAACCCTTCTTCATCAAGTCGGCCCGCGGATCGGCGACGCCGCGTGCGCGCCGCTTTTGGGCGAGCTGCTCCATCAGCGAACGCTCCTCAGCGGTCAGCCCGGTTGGAGCGAGAACTTTGAGTTCATAGAGCAGATCGCCGGCACGCTCGCCGCCGCGCGCGGGAATTCCGCGTCCGCGAAGCCTCAGCACTCGCCCGGTCTGGCTGTCGGGAGGGATCTTGAGCGAAATCTTTCCGTCGAGCGTGGGCGCGGTCACTTCAGCGCCGAGCGCGGCTTCGTAGTCCCACACCGGAAGCTGGCATCGGAGGTCGCGCCCGGAGACTGTGAACACCGGATGCGGCTCGAAGCGCACGACGAGGAACAGGTCGCCGTTGAGATCAGGGCGGACGCCGCGTCCGCCCTGCCCTTTGAGCCTGATCCGCGTGCCCTCGGTCACGCCCGGCGGAATCGAGACTTCCAGGGTTCGCCTTACGGGAATCACCCCGGCGCCGCCGCAATGCGGACATGGCTGGGCGGAGCGGATAACCCGAAGCTTGCCCTGGCGCTGCTCGCGCGTGACCATCCCGGTCCCGCCGCATCGGGGGCATTCGTCCTGGGCGACAAGCTCGATTCGGCGCGTGGCGCCACGGACGGCGTCCTCGAGCGATATGGTAACCTCGGCGGTAACGTCAGGTGCGCGCGCCGGGCGCTCGGCCGCGCCGCCGAAGCCGAACGGGCCGCCTCGTGCTCCCGCGCCGGCCGTCTCGGCTCCGAACGGCGATCCGCCGAAGCCGAAGAACTGCTCGAAGAAGTCGCTCATGCCACCCGCCGTACTCCATCGCGAACCCGCGCCCGCACCTGCCCCGGCGCCAGCGGCGTAACGCCGCAGGATTTCGTCCTCGGTGGCTCCGTGCTGCCAATCGGCGCCGAGCTGATCGTACTTGCGGCGCTTTTCGGCGTCGCTCAGGACCTGGTAGGCCTCATTGATCTCTTTGAAGCGGCGCTCGGCTTCCTTGTTGTTCGGATTGAGGTCGGGATGGAACTTGCGGGCGAGCTTGCGATAGGCGCTCTTGATTTCCGCGTCGGTGGCAGTGCGTTCCAGGCCCAGGGTCTTGTAATAGTCCTTGAACTCCATCGTGGAGCGTCCGTCCTCTCAAGATGCGCACGCGAGGGGGCCGCCGCAAGGCCGCATCGCGCGGGAGAATCGAGGTGTGCCACCGCTTCGGTTCGCGACCAAGTGGTACTATTGTCCGGCTCGCGAGCTATTGGCGGAAGCCGCGGAGGAGCTTTGGCCGAGTTCCTTGAGCCGCGCCTCGAGCGCGCGAAGCTCGGCCTCCAGACCGGCCTGGCGCCGCCAGATGAACATCACGTAGAAGAAGAGCAAGGCGAAAATGATGCTGTAAGCCGCGAACAGGTAACCGAAATTCTGCATCACAGATCTCCCGCCGAAGCTTCCGCAAGAGCCAGCTTGCGCCGGAGTTCCTTCATCCGGGTGCGCAGCCGAAGCTGCGCGAAGCGCAACATCAGCAACCACGCAAACATCACTGTGAAGGCGACGGTCGCGACCAACAGCGTCGCGACCATCCGCGGATCCTCCAGCCCATGACCGCCCTGGCGCGTGACCAGCACCGCGGGATGGATCGTGCGCCACAGTCTGACCGACACGATAATCACCGGCACGTCGAGCGCGGCCACGATTCCGACCACCGCGCCGAAGCGCGCGACTTCGGGCGTGTCATCGGCCATAGCGCGCAGCATCAGGTACCCCCCGTAAAGCAGCCACAGGATGAAGGTCGTCGTAAGACGCGAATCCCACGTCCACCACGCGCCCCAGATCGGCTTGGCCCACAGCGAGCCGGTGATCAGAACGAGCGTGCAGAAGACCATCCCGATTTCGGCCGACGCGTAGCCGAGATCGTCCCATATCTGATCGCCCAGCCACAGGTAAAAGACGCCCGATATCGCCACCAGCCCGAACGCCGCGAACGCAACCCACGCGCACGGCACGTGGAAATAGAAGATGCGCTGGACGATGCCCTGCTCGGCCTCGGTCGGAACGTACTCGAAGACCATGAACAGCGAAGCCACCATCAGGACGAGCGTCGCCACTCCGAGCCACGGCGCGAGCGCGGGCATCCCGCGCGCATTCTTCGCGCCCGAGGGGCCAGCGACATTGTCACGGGAAGAACTTGCGGCCATCGAACCGGTTAATCCTCACCGATCACGTGCTCGAAAAGCAATCCTCCGAGCGTAACGAACAACACGTCGAAGGCAACCAGCACCCCGAGCCAGCGGGTCATCGCGGAAAGCTCCGCGCCCGAAAGCGCGGCGGCGCTCGCCTTCACTCCGGCAATCAGCGCGGGAACGAACATCGGCACGGCGAGCAGCGGAAGCAGCAGGTCGCCCGCGCGCGTGCGGCCTGAAATCGCCGCGAGCAGGGTCGCAAGTGCGGAAAATCCCAGCGTTCCGAGCGCCACTGGCGGCACAAGCCTGAGCAATTCAGGGCCGAAGTCGAGATTGAAGAAAAGCACCACCAGGATGACTGCCGCGCCCTCCGCGACGGTCATGAAGATGAATGCGGCGGCGAGCTTCGCCGCGTAAAGCATCGCGGGATCGATTGGGCTGGTCGCCAGTGCCCGCATGCATCCGTTTTCATTCTCGGCGAGCAGCGCACGCGTCGCGCCGAGCATCCCCGCAAACACCATCGCCACCCACAGCGCTCCCGCCGAAGCCTCGGCGCGGTTGGCGGGGTCGGGGCTGAGCGCAAAGACCAGCACGACGAGTATCAGCAGCGAGAGCGCGAACAACGCGACCGTGCTCTGCCCGCTGCGAAGCTCAAGCCGGAGATCCTTGCGCAAAATCGCCGCGAACGCGCCCATCGCCGTCAGCGCCCCGGTATCGAGCGCAACCGCCCCCCGCGGCGCTCGCCGCCATACGGCGCGAGACGCCCGCGCACGACCGAGAAGGCTTCCAGTTCCAGCCCCTCGATCGCAGTCGGCCCGTGCGCCGTCATCACGACCGCGCATCCGCGCTCGACCTGTTCGCGAACCATCCCGCCCACCGTCGCGACGCCCTCCGGATCGAGGGCGGCGAACGGCTCATCGAGCAGAAGCAGCATCGGCTGCGCGAGCACCGCGCGCGCCAGCGAAAGCCGCTGCTCCATCCCGCGCGAGAACGCGCGCACTCGCTCACGGCTGAACGGGAGCAGGCCGACCCGCTCCAGCCATCGGTGGGCGACGGCCTCGGGATGGGGCAGGCCATAGAGGGCCGCGTAGAACTCGAGGTTCTCGCTCGCCGTCAGATTTGGGTAAAGCCAGCTCTGATGGCTTAGCATCCCGATTCGGCGGCGATTTTGATGCGAGAGCGACAGGCTGTCCTCGCCGAAGATCGTCACGCGCCCGGTGGTGGGACGCCCGAGTCCGGCCAGGATTCCAAGCAAGGTTGACTTGCCCGCACCGTTGCCGCCAATCAGTATCGCAGCGCGGCCCGCATAGAGCTTGAGGTTGACATCCCTCAGAACAGGGGTCTCGCCGAAACTTTTGCCCAGGGCGTAGGTTTCGACGACCGGTGCCGTCATCATGAAGCCCGCGTGATAACCCGCTCGCCGGTGCGCAACTGCGCGCCGCACTCACCGCAGAAATTACTGGTCGAGAGCACGCGAAACCCGCATCGCGGACAGAAGCGGAGCCGGGGCGCGTTGCTCGCTCGATAATGGTCGCCGACGGAGGCGCCGGGTGTCCATCGCTGCTCGGCGGCGCCCGGATGAACCGGCACGGCAGCGGGTGCCTTGTACGCCAGCGTCGCCGTCGTCTCGGGCGCTGACAACTCCGGCGAGGAGTCGGCAAAGGGCGCAGCAAGGCTCTCGGCGGCAGGCGGGGCGGGTTTCACCTTCGCAGCCTCAAGCGAGGCGAGGCGCTTCTGGCGGATATCCTCGTGGATTTTCTCGAGTGCGCTCATCGCCTCCAGCGCCTTGGTTTCGAGCGCCGCGCGAAGCGCTTGATAGTCGGCGTCGGCAAGCTTGCCCATCTGGCGGTCGAATTCGAGCTCTCTCAGGCCCTGGACGGCGAGCGCGTGCTCGTGCTCCCAATGTTCGACCACCAGTTCCTCGCGGCTTTGGGTTCTGCGGGTGCGACCAAGGCCACCTACCAGGGGCGAGGCCACATAAAGCGCAACCCCGGTCACAATCAGAAGGGTCGCCACGTAGAAAACCACTAGAACTGCTCCCGAATTTCTTCTTCAAGCTTCTCGCGAAGCTTCGGGTCTATCACCGGGAGCCGCTCGGCAACGGCTTCGGAACCGCTCGGCAGCGAAGGCGTAGTCCGGCGCCATCGTTCGAGCAGGAGCATGATCAGGGCGCCGCCGGCCGCCAGCGCGATAAACGGCATCGTCCAGGCGAGGAGGTTGAAACCCTGGGCGGGCGGTGCGGAAAGAATCTTGTCGCCGTACTTCCTGCGGAAGAAGGCGATGATCTCGACCCGCGACATCCCCCGGCTGATCATTTTGGCGATCTGCGCACGCGCCGGCACGGCGAATTCGCAATTGGGATGGTTGCAGTTGGCGACCGTGAGGCCGCATCCGCACTGGCACGTCAGGCCCTGCGCCACGTCCTCCACCGTGGGCCGGGTGGCTGCACAGCCCGACGACGCCTGAAGGCCGAGCGTCACGGTCAAAGCGAGCAAAATCAAGGCGTACCGTCGCACTATGGCAGCCGGGCGCAGGTTCAATCGACCCCCCGTGCGATGTCGGCGGCGAGTTCTTGGTCCTCGCCCCTTTGCGCCTTGAGCGCCTGCGCAATGGCGGCGCGCTCACGGACATTCGGCCACATCGCGATTACCGTTCCGAGGGCCATCACCAGGCCCCCCGCCCACAGCCACAGAACCAGCGGCGTAAGGAACACCTGGAACGTGACCCGCCCTCCGTCGTCGATTCCCGCCAGCACCACGTACAGGTCGTTGAGCGGCGTGGAGTGGATCGCAACCTGGGTCGCCGGCTGCTGCGGCGCCTTGTAAAAGACCCGCGCGGGGTTCATCAGCGCGATCTCGCGCCCGTTTTCGAGCACCTCGATTCGCGCGGTCGCGCTCGCCATGTGCGGAGTATCGGCGGTGGTGAGACCGAGATACTTGATCTGGTAAGGGCCGACGGCAAAGCTCTGCCCCTGCTTGACGGTCTGTTTGACCTGGGTTTTGAAGAACGAGGAGCCAATAATCCCGACGAAAGCTATAAGCACGCCGATGTGAATGATGTAGCCGCCGTAGCGCCGATTGTTCTTTGAGATGAGATTGGCGACCGCCCGCGGCACGGTCTCGTTCACGATATGGCGGCGCGCAACCACTCCGCGGCGGAACTCGGCAAGGATGGTTCCGGCGACGAATCCGACCAACGAGCCGGCCGTCAGGACGTACCATTGGCGCAGTCCGACGAGAGCGAACAGCGCCACGCCGGTTGCGACTCCGAGGACGGCGGGTGCGGCGAAGGCTCGCAGCAGATTTTTCACCGTCATGCGTCGCCAAGCGATCAGCGGACCGACTCCCATCAGGAAGATCAGTGCGAGCGCAAGCGGCCCGTTGACCTGGTCAAAGAACGGCGGTCCGACGGTGATCTTCACGCCTCGAACGGCTTCCGAGAGAATCGGAAAGATCGTGCCCCAGAACACCGCAAACGCGATTCCCACCAGGATGAGGTTGTTGAACAGGAAGGCGGCTTCCCGTGAGAGATACGACTCTAATTCGGCCGGGCTTCTCAAGTCCGGCACGCGATAAATCAGCAGCGCCGTGTACACTACAACAACGCCGATGACGAAGCTGAGGAAGTATGGCCCGAGGCCCGATTGCGTAAACGAGTGCACAGAGGAAATGACGCCGCTTCGGGTGATGAACGTTCCGAACAGGGTAAGCGCGAAGGCAAGCCCAATAAGCGCGAGATTCCACACTTTCAGCATGTCCTTGCGCTCCTGGATCATCACCGAATGCAGATAGGCCGTCATCACGAGCCACGGCATAAGGGCGGCGTTCTCAACCGGGTCCCACGCCCAGTAGCCGCCCCATCCGAGCACCTCGTAGGCCCATCGCGCCCCGAACAGGTTCCCCAGCGTCAGGAAGAACCACGAAAAAATCGCCCATCGCCGCGTGGTCCTGATCCACGTGTCGTCGAGCTTGCCGGTGATCAGCGCCGCGGCGCCGAAAGCAAACGGAACCGTAGTGCTTACGTAGCCGGTGTACAGCGAAGGCGGATGAATCGCCATCCAGTAATTCTGCAGCAACGGGTTCAGGTCCGAGCCGTCGGGCGGGCGATGAGCGAGCAACAGAAACGGCGGCGTCACGAAATTCAGCATCCCGAGAAAGAAGACCGCGACCGCAGCCAGGACCGACAGCGCGTAGGGCGCGATCTCGGGATTGCGGGTGCGGTTCTGGTAGGCGGCGATCGACGTAAAAAGCGAGAGCAGCAGCGTCCAGAACAGCATCGAGCCTTCCTGCCCGCCCCACAACGCGGTGAACTTGTAGAAGGCTGGAAGCGAGCGACTGGAATGCTCGGCGACGTAGGCGAGAGAAAAATCGCTGGTCAGCAATCCCACCCACAGCGAGATGGCCGCCAGCGCGACCATCGCGGTCATCGCCCACAACGCATGGCGCGCGCTCTGCAGCACGTCGGCGCGGTTGTTTCGGGCGCCGTATAGATTCGCGAGGATCGAATAGATCGCGAGCAGCAGCGCGACCGCGAGAGCAAGTTCACCCAGATTAGGCATCGATGACTAACTTCCCTTGCTCGGCTGGTACTTCGAGGGGCATTTGGTGAGCACCTGCGTCGCTGTGATCACTCCGTCGGAGCCGAGCGTTCCCTGAACGATCACGTCGCGATTCGCCGCAAACATGTCGGGCTTGGGTTCGCCCTTGCAGATCACCCGAAAGGAAGGCACGGTCGCCGGGTCGGCCTGCGTAACCGGCGTTACCCCGGCCTTGCCCTGGGGCGGAGGCGGCATAATCGCAAATTTCAGCGTAAGGGTTCGGGGATCCCAACTGATGGTGCCGGGCTTGACCCGTCCTGCGATACGAAGCGCCTGTCCGGTGAGAGCTGCCCGGCGACCGCTGACCTCGTTGACGGTCAGGTAATATTCCGAAGTGCTCTGGATCCCCGCGACAATGAGGTAGGTGATTGCGGCCACAATCAAACCTGCCCCTACAAGAAAGCGCAATCTTACTCGCATGGTTGTATCCGACGGCGAAGGTGCACGGGAGGAAGGCTCTCCCGGCCTCTTAGCCTCGCAATCGAACCAATTCTGTCAGTCTTGGCCTCCAGTAACAACTTGGCCGGGCATCGTTGCCAGAGGCGCTTCAACAGGCCCTCCCTCGCCATCCCGAGGCCTGGCCGTTGGCCTGTCAAAAACCGGAGGCTGGGCTTCTGCGGTCAGCCCATGCAAGGGGCTGTTCAGCGGCGCCGATTAGACTTCCGGCCCGCTATTGCCAAGCGCGCGGGGCGCCCCGGATCATTCCCCGTCCGAATCTTCGTCCGTCCCTCGACGGCGCGGACCGAATGCCACTCCGCGTTTCGAAGAACGGATGAATTCGACCATTTCGAGCACCTCGGCCGTCGCGGGGCGCTCCGAGAGAAGCCTTTCAAGCGCGAGCTTGAGGTTCTGACGCTGCCCGAACAGCGCCGCGAACGCGTCTTTGAGTGCGCGTATCTGCGCGCTCTTGAAGCCAGCGCGGCGAAGCCCCACCACGTTTATACCCCGCAGCGTATGGGTCAGGTCCATGATGCAGAACGGGGGGACGTCGCGGCTCGTGCGGCTTAGCCCGCGAAGCATCGCAAGCCGTCCGATGCGGGTGAACTGATGCACTACGCAGTTGCCCGAGACGATTGCCCGGTCACCCACTTCGACCCATCCCGCAAGCAGCGCGCCGCCGGCGATTATGGTTTGATTTCCGACCCGGCAATCGTGCGCGGCATGCGAGTTCTGCATGAAGAAATTCCCGTCACCTATCACGGTTTCGCGGCCGTGCTCGCTCGCGCGATGGATGGTCGTGCCCTCGCGAAAGACGTTGCGGCTGCCGATGCGGACCCGGCGTGGACCGCCGCTGTAGGCAAGGTCCTGCGGCTCGTCGCCGATAACGACGTTGGGATGCAGGACGTTGTCCTCGCCGAGTTCGGTGTCGCCCAGAATAGTGACGTGGCTGATAAGCCGGGTCCCGGCGCCCAGCCTGATACGGCCGTCGAGGAAACAGAACGGCCCGATTTCAACGCCCTCGCCCAGTTCGACCTGCGGGCCGACGACAGCGCTCGGATGAATTCGAGCGCTGTCCCCCGCGTTGGCGCTACCGGTCGGCATAGCGGCGCGACCCCCGTAAACTCAATGAAGGGTCCTTTTGTTGGGCAGGTCGTCGGGATGCTCGCGGTCGTCGGCTTTTTCGCCCACAACCCGGTACTCCTCGCTTGCCCAGGTTCCGAGGTCGATCATGCGGCATCGCTCCGAACAGAACGGGCGAAATGGATTGGCGGGCGAGAGGTCAACCGGCTTGCGGCAAATCGGACAGCGCATGTTGCCTTTATCCTGCGCTCAAGGCTGCCAAATCAAGCCGCAGGCCTCAATGCCGCGGACCCCCGTCGATCCATTGGCCGATGTCCGAACATCGCGGCGAGCCGCCGTCAACCTGCAGGGTTTTCGTCTCGGGCACGTAGGTAAACCGCTCCGCGTAGCAGAGGTTGAAACGGACCGGGCCGTGATAAGACGCGGCAACCACCACGCTCAGCCTGCTTCTCCCAGACAGGATCGAGTCGAGCTGGCCGGCCGGCACGTGGAGGAACATGTGATGTGATGCATTGGGGGAAAGGATTCCCGCCTTGATGGTCAGCCGATGAGCGACTGGCCTTCCGTCAACGAAAAGACGCTCGGTTACAACCGCGTCTTCCGCCGCCACGCTGCCGAAGTTCCGATACTGGACGACGACGTGGCAGTCGTCGGGCCGCAGGCGTTCCAGCGACACCTTCTGGACGCCGACGTAGGGGCGTTCGGATGCATTGTACAAGGCGTTTGCGATGCTGGCGGTGCGCCAGGTCGCGACCGCGCTGAAGGCCGTGGCAAGCACCATCAGCACCGCCATTAACTCTGCGAATCCGAGGTAGTCCAACAGCTTCCTGTAACGCAAATCATCACGCACGAAGCTTCCCTCGCCTGGTCGAATCCAAAACCGCCAGCGCCATTTTCTACCCGTTTGGCAGGACCCGGCCAAGCCGAGCAACGCGCAGATTGAAAACCTAGGAGGGCGCGCGGAACCAAACCACGGCAAGCGGCGGCAGAGTGATCGCGATTGAGTATGGAAAACCGAACCACTCGATATTCTGCGCCTCGACGCCGCCCGCGTTTCCCGCGTTCGTTCCGCCGTAATACGCCGAGTCGGTGTTGAGAATCTCGCGGTAAAAGCCCGGCTCCGGCACGCCGACGCGGTACGGCGCGCGCATCACGGGCGAAAAGTTGCATACGCAGATCATCTTGCGGCCGCTCGACGGAGCGATTCTCATGAAGACGATCACATTGTCGTCGGCGTTGTCGGGCGCGATCCACTGGAAGCCCGAGGGTTCGACGTCGGCCTCCCATAGCGCCGGCTCGACCCGGTAATGCCAGTTCAAATCGCGCACCAGGCGCTGGAGTCCGCGATGCTCGTCGTAGTCGAGGAGGTTCCAGTCAAGGCTTTCGTCGTGGTTCCATTCGCGCCATTGGCCGAACTCGCCGCCCATGAAGAGCAGCTTCTTGCCGCATCGCGCCCACATGTACCCGTAAAGCGCGCGCAGGTTGGCGAACTGCTGCCATCGGTCCCCCGGCATCTTCGAGAGCATCGAGCGCTTTCCGTGCACCACCTCGTCATGGGAAAGCGGAAGCACGAAATTCTCGCTCCACGCGTAGAGCATCCCGAAGGTAAGGTCGCGATGGTGATAGCGGCGATAGATGGGATCGAGCGAGAAATACTCCAGCGTATCGTGCATCCAGCCCATGTCCCACTTCAGGCCGAAGCCAAGCCCTCCCGCGTAGGTCGGTCGGCTGACGCCCGGCCACGCGGTCGATTCCTCCGCGATCATCACGATACCCGGATTAAGCGCGTAGGCCCGTTCGTTCAACGCACGCAGGAACGAAACCGCGTCGAGGTTTTCTCTTCCACCGTATGGGTTGGGCACCCATTCGCCGTCACGCCGCCCGTAATCCAGGTAGATCATCGACGCAACCGCATCGACGCGAAGCCCGTCGGCATGGAATTCGCCGAGCCAGTAGAGCGCACTGGCGATCAGGAAGCTCCTGACCTCGTTGCGGCCGTAGTTGAAAATGTAGGTGTCCCATTCGGGATGATGGCCGAGGCGGGGATCGAGATGCTCGTAGAGCGCGGTGCCGTCGAATCGGCCGAGGCTGAACGCGTCGCGCGGAAAATGTGCGGGCACCCAGTCCAGAATTACGCCGATATTGCGCCGATGCATCTCGTCGACGAAGAACCGGAAGTCATCGGGCGTTCCAAAACGCGAGGTCGGCGCGAAATATCCGCTCACCTGGTAGCCCCATGAGCCGGCGAACGGATGCTCCATCACGGGTAGCAGCTCGACATGGGTAAATCCCATGTCCGAGACGTAATCGCCGAGCTGTTCGGCAAGCTCACGGTAGGTGAGCGAGCGATAGCCCTGCTCTGGCACCCGGCGCCATGAGCCCAGATGCACCTCGTAGATCGACATCGGGCTTTTGACGGGATCGCGTCCCGGGCGCCCGTCCATCCACTCCCGGTCGTTGAACCGGTACGAGGACTGGAACACGACGGACGCGGTTGCCGGCGGCGTCTCCATCAGCGTCGCGAACGGATCGGCCTTAAGCAGCAGTCCTCCATCGCGGGTGCGAATCTCGTACTTGTACCTGGTGCCCGCACCGGCCTCGGGCACGAACAACTCCCACACGCCCGAACTTCCCAGCACCCGCATCAGGTGAAGCCTGCCGTCCCATGCGTTGAAATCGCCGATCACGCTGACGCTGCGCGCGTTCGGCGCCCAAACCGCGAACGCTACGCCACGAATCCCGTCGAGCTCGCGCAGGTGAGCGCCCAGCTTGTCGTAAACACGCTCGTGCTTGCTCTCGGCCCATAGATGAAGGTCGAGTTCTCCGACCGTGGGAAGGAACCGGTACGGATCGACAATGGTGAAAGTCTCGCCGTGCGGGTAATGGACCTCCAGGAGATATCTAAAGATCTCGCGCCGCTCTGGGACCAGAACTTCAAAAAACCCGTCATCATGCCGCTGTTCCATCGGCAGGCGAGTCTTGTCCTCGATGATCAGAACGACCTGTTCGGCGTCGGGTCGATACGCCCGGACCACCACTCCGTGCGGCGTTGGATGGATGCCAAGGAGCGAGTGCGGGTCGGGATGCTCCAGGGCAAGCAGCCGCTCGATTTCAGCATTCGGCGCCTGCCACGGTTCGCGCATTTCGGTAGCGTCACTATGGGTTCGAACCGATTCCTTCATGCCCTCATTCCCTGCGATGGAAAAGCGCCGCGGGCGCGGCGTGGAAAACAAGGATATCCCCATGTTACATCGGGGCAAAGCGCGCCGATGCTTGCGTAAACCTGGCCGCGATACGACAGGGACCGGCTTCTCGTCCGCGCACAAACCAATTTACGGCGTGCGCGCCATTCCTCGCGCGCCAAGGTTATCCGCGGTTACGCCGGACGCGGTCCGGCGAGCCGCCGCGGAGGTTTCCGGCGCGGCAAAATGAGGCCGGCGGCGATACTCCCGCGCTTCGCGGCCGCAAAAAACCGTCTCCAGATAAGCGAGCGCCGTTTGCCGGGCGTTCCCGCCCGCAGGCGGCAGCGCTTAACTTCAAAGTGCCAAGCCCGCGACCGCGCGGGCGATAGCGCTCGTCCATCGCGCGCAACTTCTTTCTGTCCGCGATGGGCGAGGTGGAGCCCAGCCAGGCAAAATCCTGACCGCCCAGGTCTACTGCGCCCGGAATTCCGGCGGCCCTGCAGGAGGCGTGGAAGGTGCCTGATGGGCTGTCGCCTTCGGCCCGCGGCATTGCATAAGGGCCACGGTCGCGAGCCCCAGGTTGCACAGCGCAAGCAGAATGATTCCTTCGACCACTCCGGTCAGGATCGTCGTGGGCATCACCGTCACGGAGGGGCTGAAGATCATGAACAACGCCGCCGCCGCACCGGCCAGTACGATCAGGCCCAGAACCAAAACCGCAACTGCAAGTCTCTTCATGTGATTCTCCTGCGTTATGATTCTCCGCGCTCCCAGCACGGCCCGCCGACGCAATAGTTTAGCCGCATCGGCTTGCTCCGCAGTCCGCCGCCCGCTCAACTATTCAAAGGTTCGAGCGGGTGCTTGACTGCAATCACGGCCTGCTCCATCTATAGAGTCTACGCGGTGATGGGGTTCACCGAAACCGCTTCCGTCGGGAAGCTGATAACTCCTGCTGGATTTCCCATCGGCGGGAGTGTTCCTTCCGCGCTCCGCCCGGACTGGACTATCCGGCAAATCTAACGGGCTCGCCGAGGCGGCCGCGAGGCTCGCGAGCGCATCGCCGGGCCAACAGCGGCACGCGCCATCGGACGCGCGTATCGCGATACCGCGAGGTTTGAAATGTTCACCGGCAAGGGCAGACAGCTCACCATCTACGTGGGCGAAACCGACCAGCATCATCACAAGGCCCTGTACATGGCGATCGTGGAAGTGCTGCGTCGCGAGGGTATCGCGGGCGCAACCGCAACGCGAGGCATTGCCGGTTTCGGAGCCTCCAGCCGCATTCACACCTCCGCCATCCTGCGCCTGTCGATGGACCTACCCATCGTAATTACCGTAGTCGACCGCGCCGAAAGGATCGAACAGATTTTGCCCGCGCTCGTGGAGATGGCGCCCAAGGCCCTGATGACCCTGCAGGACGTCGAAATCGTGCGACCGGGAATTGGATTTCGACACGGATTGCCCGACGTGACGGTCGAGCGCGTGATGCGCCGCGAGGTTGTAACCGTCAGGCCCGATGACCCGCTGACTCGCGTCGTCGAATTGCTCCTCGACAAGGATTTCACCGCCGTCCCGGTGGTCGACGCCGACGGCCGGGTCGTCGGAATGGTCAGCGACACCGACCTTTTGACTCGCGGCGGAATGGAAGTCGGGCTCAGCCTGAAGCGCGCGGCGGACGCGGAGTTCGTCCGCGAGCTTCATCGTTCGCTCGAAAATCCCGAGCGCCGCGTCAACGAGGTCATGACCAGGGAGGTCGTAACGGTGCGGCCCGGCGCGTCGCTCGCCGACGCGGCGCATCTGATGGTAACCCGGCGGCTCAAGCGATTGCCGGTGGTTGACGCGAGCGGAAAGCTGGTCGGAATCCTCGGCCGTCTCGACGTGCTCAACACGATTGCGGCGGTTCACATTCCCGAATGGCAACCGGGAACAACCGTGGCCGGCGAGCACGCAACCGTCGCCGACGTGATGTCGCGCGAGGTTCCGACGGTGCGCGAAACCACCAGTGTCGCGGAGCTGTTCGAAATGCTGGTTTCCTCGACTCACAAGCGGGTGGTCGTGGTCGATTCCGAGCGCAGGGTCGTCGGGATCATTGCGGACAGCGACCTGGTTTCGCGCGTCGACCCGGAAAGCCGCCCCGGGCTCATCCGGATGCTGGTTGCGCGCGTGCCGCTCGGAAGGGCGAGCGAGCAAGCGCGACAGCAGCTTGCCCGGCTTCACGGCCAAACCGCGGCAGACCTGATGACCCGCAACGTCGTCACGGTGCGCGCCGAGATGCCCGTCGCAAGCGCGCTCGCGCTTTCGGCCGAAAAGCGGACCAAGCGGATGCCGGTGGTTGACGCCGATGGAAAGCTCGTCGGAATCGTCGGGCGTACCGAGATGATGCGCGCGCTGCTCGCCGGCGCGGCCAGGGGAGGAATGTAAGACGGTGGCGTCGCTTCTGTGGGTTGGACTTGGCGGATTTCTCGGCGCCAACGCGCGTTATCTGCTCGGCGGATTCGTCGCTGAGCGATGGGGCACGGTGTTTCCGTGGGGCACTTTCGTGATCAACGTCACCGGCAGCTTTATCCTGGGCTTCTTTCTCGCCTTCGCCCAGGAACGCCCGTGGGTGCATCCGAATTGGCGATTGCTGTTCGCGGTGGGCTTCGTCGGGGCGTACACGACCTTCTCGACGTTCACCTACGAATCGATGCGCCTTGTGCAGGACGGCGAGTTCTTGCTCGCGTTTGCAAATCTGGCCGGGAGCGTGCTCGCCGGAAGCGCAGCGGCACTCGCCGGAATCGCGATGGGCGGATGGATCTAACCTGCCTTCGCGGCGCTTGAGCCGGGAAGCAGGCTCACGCGTCGCGCGGCTGTCTCGCCGCGTTGCGACGATTCTCCGTCGGCCCGCAGAACAACCCGTCCGGAGGATCGGCGCCGACGCCGCGCGGGCCATGGTTTCGGCGACGGGCGTTTTCGCGCCTCAGTGCGAGGTGTGCGGAACGTGTCCGCTCAATTTCTCGCGCCTGATTATGTCAACGCAGATGTCCACACAGTCGCCGCAGATGTAAACGCTTTGCGCCCCACCCGCGAGCAGAAAGGCCACCTCGTTCTCGTCCCTGCCGCAAAATGAGCATCTGAGCCCCTCGTCCTTGTCCATAGGACCCCCTCCTGGCGCGTGGGCGCATCTACGACCCTGATACCACGCCCGCACAAGCGAAGACACTCCGTCGCGGCACTTGAAAGTCCCGACCGCGCGGCCGACAGCTCTTTTTCGCTCCCGCGCGCTGGAATCATTTAACAAATTGGATAAAAATCAGCCGCACTGGTTCTGAAACGACCGGAACCTCGGGGGGGTGCTATGAACTCTCAGGACTTCGCTTTCGACCCGCTGAATGAAGCTACCCGGCGGAGTCCGTTTTCACTGTACGATCGTGCGCGGCGCGAGTTTCCAGTCTATGAGCATTGCGGACTGCCGGTTCTTTCGGTCTTTCGGTACGCGGATGTCGAGGCGATTTTGAAGGACGCCGAGACGTGGTCGAGCAATTTCGCCCGCTTCGTGCAACCGTATCTTCTCGAACGTCCCGAGCTTGCCGAGGAGATGCCGCCGTTTTTCGCAACTTCCGACGGCGAATACCATCGCCGCATGCGCTCGCTCGTCAACAAGGCCTTCACCGCAAGAATGGTGCGCGCGCTGGAGCCCGGGATGCGCGCGGCGGTGGACGCTCTGCTCGACAAGGCGCTTGAGCAGGGCGAAGTCGATCTCGTACCGGCGCTGACCGCCCCGTTTCCGATCCAGGTCATCGCTCAACTGCTGGGAGTTCCGGCCGAAGACGCCCCCCAGTTCCAAAAGTGGTCGCGCGAACTGACCCAGAACCAGGTCCAGGGCGTACTCAGGCTGCCCGGTCCGGAGATGGTCGAGCGCCATGTCGAGGCAACCCGCGCGATGCACGCCTATTTCAAAACGCTCATCGAAGAGCGCCGGGTCAAGCCGCGCGAGGACCTGGTCTCGGTCCTGGTCGCCGTCCAGGACGAGGGCGCGCGACTGTCGTATCCCGAGTTGCTCCAGATGCTGACCGTGCTGCTGGTCGCCGGCAATGCGACCACCACCGCACTCATCAGCAACATGATGGTCGAGCTGCTGGCCCATCGGGACCAGCTTGCGCGGCTGCGCAACGATCCAGGCCTGATACCGACGGCCGTCGATGAAGTGCTGCGTTTCGCTTCCCCGGTGCAGGCGATGCCGCGTCTGGCGCTGAAGCGCGCCGAATTGCACGGCCGACAGGTCGAGCCGGGCCAGCTTATCCTGGTCTGGATCGGCTCGGCAAACCGCGACCCCGCCGTCTTCGAGCGTCCCGACGAATTCGACGTCGGGCGCACCTACAATCCGCACCTGGCGTTCGGCATCGGACCGCACGCTTGCATCGGGTCGCTGCTTGCGACACTCGAGGGACAGGTTGTGCTGCGCGCGACGCTGGAGCGGACGCGGAGTTTTGAGCTTACGAACGACGAACCGCTGCCGTTGCATTCAAGCTTCGTCGCCCGCTCCTACGCACGCCTTCCGATGCGCCTCGTACCGGCCTGAGCGGCTCGCGCGCCTGCCGGGTCGACTTGGCGAACCCCGCTGATGCCAAAGGCTCGGAGCCGCGGAGATTCCCTGCCGGGCGCGGCGCTTCGCCTCTTTCGGAGATTCTCGGCGGTCCATTATGGCTGGCGCGGCCTGCACGCATTGCGCGCCAAGCCCCATGGTGCCCAGAGCACGCGGTAGCGAGCGTGCTTTCGCGAACCTGGCAGAGCTTGGCTGCCTCGCTCGCATTACGAACATCACGGGCTCCGCGACAAATCCGGCTTGCGCTTGGCCGCCGCTGAATCAAGGGGCCGGCAGGTGCAGCCGGGAAGATAGGTTGCTATACCCACGGAGAGAACAAAGGAGAAAGGATTGCCCGGATGGCGAATTCAGTGCAGCGTTTCTCGGTAATCACGGACGAAAGCCTGGCCCAGCTTCGGAAGCTTATCAACGTCCCGGTTGAGGACTCGCTTGAGCCCTGGTGCTATGAAGCCACGCGCGACAATATCCGCCACTGGGCGCACGGCTTGGGAGACGACAACCCGTTGTGGTGCGATCCCCAATACGCGAAGGCTACACGATACGGCCGCCTCGTTGCACCCCCGTCGTTCATTTTCCCGCTGAACCGCACATTCAGCGGATATGTCGCAGGATTGGCAGGTGTACACGCGATGTTCGCCGGGATCGACGTGAACTGGCACAAGCCGATGCTGCTCGGCGACCAGTTTACGACCAAGGTCTGGCTCAAGGACCTGGTCGAGCATCAGACCCGGTTCGCGGGCCGTGCGATTCAGCAGATTTACCGCTGTGAGTTTTACAACCAGAATCACGAAAAAGTCGCCGAAGGCGATAGCTGGTGCTTCCGCACCGAGCGCGATACCGCGCGCGAACGCGGCACCAAGTACACGGCCGTCAGGAACAAGCCCCCCGTCTATTACACCCGCGAGGATTTGGCGAAGATTTTCGCGCTCTACGAGGCCGAGGAAATCCGCGGAGCGACTCCGCGCTATATCGAGGACGTCCAGCCCGGCGACAAGCTACCGACGATGGTCAAGGGGCCGATGACAGTCACCGGCTTTATCGCATTCGCCCAGGGATGGGGCGGGCTCTACATCCGCGCCAATAAGCTCGCCTATCAGCAGCTCCGCAAGCATCCCGGCGTCGGCATCCCCAACCGGTTCGGCATCCCGGACGTCCCCGAGCGCGTACACTGGGAAGACGACATGGCATTGATGGTCGGCACCCCGGCGGCTTACGACTACGGACCGGAACGCTGCTCGTGGATGACGCATCATTTGACGAACTGGATGGGAGACGACGGGTTCCTGCGCCACATTCATGTGGAGATACGTCGCCACAACCCGGTTGGCGATACCATCTACATCAACGGCGAAGTGAAACGCGTGTTCGAGGAAGATGGAGCGCATCTCGCCGAGATCGAGCAGAGCGCCGTGCAGCAGGACGGGGAATTGTCCGTCCGCGCAACGGCGCTCGTGCAGCTTCCGTCGCGGGCGTCGGGCGAGCCCCGCCGCAGGTAGCGACCGAAGACAGCCCAGGCGGAGCACGAGCCGATCCGCCATCTCGCCGCAGCCAGGACTCGACCGGAAAGAGTGGATCAAAGTGCCGGCCGCCCCTGGGCTCAGGACCAGACGGCAAGGCATTCCTTCGAGGCATCCTGGACGTGAGCCTTCCTTGTCGAGAGTCCGGCCGTATCGCGTCGGCCGCATCGGCCGGCCGTCGCCGGCCTACGGTCCGCCAAAAGTCCGAGCCGGGCTGGCCGTCTCGGTGCGCCCGCAATTGCGTGTCGGGCCGACGCGGGTTCGGGCGATGCGGTAGCATATAAACGCAAAGTGTGGTACACGGCGCCCAGAGGGGCGGCATATGAAGACCACGACTTTAGCGGCAGTGCTGTTTGCGGCCGTGGTAGTCCCGGCGGTTGTCTGCGCGCAGCAGGGTTTCGGTAGTTTTGGTTCGAGCGATGGTGGGTACACGATTATCCCGCCCGACGGCGGCCAGCCGACTTTTGTGATGCCCAATTACAATGGCGGCTACACAGTGATTACGCCCGACGGGGGTCAACCGACTTTCATCGACCCGGCCCCGAACGGCAGGTGGGTGGCGATTACTCCGGACGGCCGTTCCCCGGCCTTCATCGAAGCGACGTTTCCGTCGGCCGGGGCAACATTTGGGCGGGATAACGTTGTGCCGCCCAACCCCAACTGGTAAGCCAAGACCGAGACTCTGGGCGGTAGCGTACGATTCGCGCGATTTACACACAAAATCCGCGCGTAGCGTTGCGTATAAACGCGGGGCTCGTGGGGTTCGCCCGATTGTGCATCCGCGCGACACAGCACGCTTCTCAGCCCAGTTGCGCGGAGATTGCGAGAAAAGGCAGATGGTGCGAGATGCGGTATCAATCCTAGCCTTACGTCACAGAGAAGAGCGCGCCGAGCATCGGCGCTCGCGCGGTGCTTACGCGAAGATAGGAGCCCCGTCGCGGCGTTCTCCCTGTTGCAGCGCGGACGGGTGCTTAAGGGCGCACGGCCGCTGGAAGGTCCGCCTCATGAACGAAGCGCGGGCCCGAAAGCGGGCGGAGCGGGTGCGGGTGGACTGAAAACGACACTCCGAGGGGGGCGAGACATGAGAATCCACGTATGGAGGCGGCAAGCCGCCCGTGTGCTCTCGCCGTCGCGGTCCAACCGGCGCGCGAGGTCTGGCCCGAGACTCGCGAACAGGGCTGCTGGTGTCACAAGCTCTTCTTAATGTACTCGACAAGTTGCCCCAGCGCCTCCAGCCTCGCGCCAGGCGCGCTCTTCACGAGATGATCTACGCCGAGAACCGGGCGAACTGCGAGGCTGCCAGAACGCGCTTCGAGACCGGATACCAAGCCAGGTGCCCCAAGCCGGTTGAGCCCTTGACCGCCCACTGGGAGCGGCTGGTGAGTTTCTTCGACTTCCCCGCGGAACACTGGAAGCATCTGCGCACCACCAACGTGATCGAATCGCTGTTCGCGACGGTGCGGTTGCGCGAGCGCGCGACGCGGGGAGCTGGTTCACGAACCAAGGGCCTGCTGATGGCGTTCAAGCTGACCGTTATGGCAGAGAAGCGCTGGCGTCGCCTCGATGGCCATCACCTGTTGCCTCTGGTCGTTGCGGAAGTGAAGTTCGTGGACGGAATCCGCCACGGCGAGGCCGACAGCCTCGCCTGCCCAACTGACGATCAATCCAGGGAGGCCGCCTGATCATGACCGGACGATCCACAACATTTGACAATTGCTCGAACAACCTCAATACTTAATTCAGAGACGGGACACTAGTTAGACTGCTGGCGGGGGATGAAAGAGCAGTCAAAGCCGCCCAATTATTACGAGCTCCTCGGGGTAAAGCCGTCTGCAACTCAGGCGGAGATTCGAGCAGCTTTTCGGAAACTCATTCTAAAGTACCATCCCGACAGAAATCCTGATCCGGCAGCTGCCGAATATGCGCGGGTGCTTAATGAGGCGCACACCGTTCTTGCTGATAAACGAAAGCGACAGCTTTACGACGAGTGGCTAAGGGCATCAGCGACTTCGCCCTCCGGAAAGGTGGCGGCGCAACCGGGGCAAGAAAGTGATACGCCACCGGTTCCGGATTTTTGCTGCTCACGCTGCGGCCGGAAAGACAGTTCCCTGCGACTGGTCGCCATGTACTACGTGACCTCGTTTCTCGTGGTCACATACAAGCGCGCGGCCTCCGGCATTTGGTGCCAGAGATGCACGGCGCGCGAAGCGGCCAAATGGACCTTGCTTTCAGCACTCCTTGGCTGGTGGAGCCCCCTTTGGGGTCCAATTTACACTCTGCAAGCGCTGTTCATTAACGCAAGGGGCGGGCTACAACCCGCTTCAAACAATGCGGCGCTTCTTCGCACTGTCGCATATCAACTGTACACGCGAGGTGACCGTGATGAGGCTGCATTGGCGCTGAAAAACAGCTTGCGGCTAGAAACCAATGCGGCGGCTGCCGAGTTTCTGAAGTATTTGGAAGACAATGGCGCCGTATCGAGACCCAAGTCATTCTCTTTCTGGCGAGTAGCTACTGCCGCACCTTCCGGCTTGGTTATCGCTATTGCGGCCATCATCGCTTTTGTGGCGTCGATACAACCATCTGGTTACCGCGCAAAGTACGCACCCCCTCAAAAGCTCGCCACAGTGCCGGAGACACTGCATTCTCCTGCCGAGGAGAAAGCGAATCGCCTGATCGGCCAACTGGCTCAGTTAGTAGCCGACGATGCTCCAGTCGTTGGTACACATTTCGAAGGAACCACGCTGGTCCAGGAGCACGTGCTGGACCGCTCGAAGTTCGACCCCCATCAGTTAATGTCTTTGGCGGACCAGGTCTACGCGCTTCTGACTTCGGGCGCTCCGGACAGCGATGGTTTTATTGCAAGCGCTTATTTCAATGCGCGTCTCTTCGCCCTGAGCGTCTACATCGTTAACGGAGTCACGTCGGGCCGAGACATTAAGAAATACGTGGGTCAAGTGAAAGAACTCGGGCAGGACCGTTTCGTCTCGAGTTGGCTAGTGGCCAGCCAATTCTCGGCTCCCTACTCAGCATTGCTGGTGAAACTCGATGCTGTAATTTTGAAGTATCGGCCGGGCAGCTCCGTCGCCGATCTGCAACGCAATTACGAGACGGCTATGCAAACACTCAAGGAGTTGGGGCAGAAGGCGGACAAGTATCGGATTCGAAATCCCGACGCGTACAATTCCCTTGTTCCAATCTGGAACGCTGCCTTGCGACGGGCCAGGCGACTCGCCGGGCGGCTGAACTTTCAGGAAACGGCAGCAGACCAACTGGACTTCGCATTTAATCGGTGTATGGACCCGGCAATACTGATGAGCCACTTTGACCACGTTAACCTCACCCAGAGGAATCCGGACCCATCCTCCCGCGATTTCGACATTCCGGTCCATTAGATCCTTGATTCCGTTGGGGTTCTCACCGTTTATGAGGAGGCATGGCAAGCAGACTTAAATCTGTCAGTCAGACGGTGCTTGGAGTCGCTGCATTTGCGGCTATCGCAGTCGGCCTAGCTCTCCTCGTGTCGGTCTTTCTCTATGGGGTTCCACGCGTTTCTCTCGTCGTGTACAGAATCGCATCTCCTTTGTTTGGGATCGCGCTCGCGATAGACCTCAGCTCCTTGCCGTTCGCTTTCATCAAGCGTGCGCGGGCCATGGTGAGCATGGTGCTCTTCGTCAGTTCCTATCTCTTTGGGATTATTCTGTGGACGTATTCTGCAGGAATGGCCTTCGTTTTCTGGGGTTACATTGGGCTGTTAGTCGGCCTTATCTGGTTAGGTGTTGGAGTTGTCCCCGTCGCTTTTTTAGCGGCGTCGCTTCATTCTGACTGGGTGATTGTTGCTAATATCCTGATTGGCCTTTTTCTTACTTCGGCGCGAGATTCTTCGCGTGGTGGTGTCTGTCAATTGGTGGAAAAGCAGCGAGCATCAGGAATGCCGCGAGTTGAGCAGTTGAAGTATCAAGTAACTACTACCCCGCTTCCGATTCCTGTTTTATAGTGGCTAGGTCCTGCGAGCCGACGAGACGCCGCAGCTTCACTTGGCCGCTGCGCAGGAGTCCGAAGAGCAGCAGCAGAACCGCCTCTTCGCTGGGGAGCGAAGCTTGAGTTTTGGTCCTGCGCCTAAACTCCTGGTTGATCCGCTCCAGCGCATTGGTGGTGCGCAGCGCCTTCCATTGCGAGCTCGGAAAGGCGGTAAAGGTGAAAAGTTCGTCGCTGGCCTCCTCGAAGCTGGCGCTGACCGCCTGGCAACGCAGCTTCCACTTGCGCACAAAGCCGCGTCGCGCGTGTTCCACCGGAGCTATTACCGAGAGTTGTGGATCGGGTGAGGGGATGAAAAAGGCGGCGTACCCTTCCGCGTGAGCACGCGCAACGCCCGGTGGGAGCCGGGTGGAAGGAGGACGCCACCGATGCTGAAGGTAGTCGGGAAGCCGGACGCAGGGGAAGCGGGCGGGGAGCTTTTGGTGCCCGACGAGATCGCGCGCAGGGGAGCGTTGCGGATTTCGATGGAGGCGCTCAGGGCGGAGGCCGACGCTTACATCGAGCGCCGCCGTTGGAGCACGATCCGGGTGCCCCCCGTCTATTACACCCGCGAGGATTTGGCGAAGATTTTCGCGCTCTACGAGGCCGAGGAAATCCGCGGAGCGACTCCGCGCTATATCGAGGACGTCCAGCCCGGCGACAAGCTACCG